>Ga0228710_1000233_pt1 | contig 58789 bp, 25 predicted proteins | sample MedpolnodulmetaG_FD_177995 | JGI IMG/M metagenome (GOLD analysis project Ga0228710, IMG submission 177995) | Root nodule microbial communities from Medicago polymorpha collected in Santa Monica, California, United States - pink nodules | ecosystem: Host-associated > Plants > Roots > Nodule... | reverse complement strand
AAAAGAAAAAAAATAATAAAAAAAAAAAAAAAAAAACTTAACCAAATGTAAAAATAAAAAACTAAATATGTGCAATACAATAAATTAAAGTAGCCTACCATTTCATCCAAATAAATGGTGTGGCCAATGGGTAAGTGTTGAATTTGGAAGCAACCTAAAAGGGCTTTTTTCATTGGGGTAGTGTTTTTGGGGGTCTCAAAACGGAAATATAGAAAAATAGACCTAGGTCAAGACATAGATAAATAGACAGCAAGGAACTGAAATAGAAAGAAGAAAAAGAGAAACATGAAAAGGCTCTTTGAATCTAATCCATTTCTCTTCATCCTCTTTATATCTCTCTAACACACTTCCTTTCTCATAAACCCATTATTTCATCCACTCTTCAACTTCAATACCTTCAATACCCAAAAACAAAACAAAACCCAATTGAAATCAATCACACAAGAGTTAGTGAAGTGAAAATGGTTACTGGTTGGAGAAAAGCATTTTGCACATCAATTCCTAGAGACAAAGAACCCAAAATAACAACAGAGAAAAAACATCAACATTGTGAAAATTCCTCAACAAATCAAAGTCCTAGAATAACTTCAAAGTTTGGTTTTTTCTCAAACCCATCAACACCTAGAACCCAATCTCAACCTTCCTCAACTGGTTCCTCCACTCTTCGTTGCAAAACCTCAATTTCAACAACAACAACAACTTGTTCTGTTCCTAATAGTCCTAAACTCCAATGCAACAATAATAACCCAAAAACCCCTAAATCATTCACTAATCCCAATTCACCCAAATCACCTTCAAGTTTCTCATTTCTCAAAAACACTCTACGCTTATCCAAAGTAAGTTTAACAAAATTAATCCTAATCATATATATTATTAATCACGTTTAATCCTAATCATATATATTATTTTTTGTGCAGAATCGATGTGGAATATGTATGCAAAGTGTGAAAAGTGGTCAAGGAACAGCAATTTTCACAGCTGAATGTTCTCACACTTTTCATTTCCCTTGTATATCAACTCACGTGACGAAGCAACCCTTGCACGTGTGTCCAGTTTGTGGTACAAATTGGAAGGAACTACCTGTGCTTTCAATTCAACACGAAAAGAACGAAAACAGAGATTCAAGAAATTTCAAAGTCTATAATGATGATGAACCTCTCATGTCACCAACTTCGTTATCGAGATTCAATCCTATTCCTGAATCGGAAAACGAAACTGAAGAAGATGAAGATGATGATAATGTTCAGTTTCAAGGTTTTGATGTTAATCGTTCTTCGCCGGTGGTTAGGAAGAATCTAGAGGTTTCTTTGTTGCCGGAAACTGCTGTTGTTGCTGCGAATCGGAATTATGAGACTTATGTTGTTGTTTTGAAGTTGAAAACTCCGGCGATGGCTCCGGTGAAGGTTTTGCGTCGTGCTCCGGTGGATGTTGTTATTGTGATTGATGTTGGTGGAGCCATGTCTGGTCAGAAGCTTCGTTTGATGAAGAATACGATGAGACTTGTGATTTCTTCTTTGAATGCTACCGATCGTTTATCGATTGTGGCATTTTCCGGTGGATCGAAGAGATTGTTACCGTTGAAAAGAATGACCGGCGGTGGACAGAGATCGGCGCGTCGGATTGTTGAAGCACTCGCCGCGATTGATCAAACTAGAGAAGCCGTTCCGGCGAAGAATGATGCGTTGAAAAAAGCGGCGAAAGTTCTTGAAGATCGCCGTGAAAAAAACCCCGTCGCCTGCATCGTTGTTCTCTCTGATATTGTTGATTCACGCGCCGTGAACGCGTCGTTTCAGAAAATATCACTGGTTTCTTCCTCGCGCCTTTCAAACATGGATGTTCCAATTCACGCGGTTCGTTTTCCTACAGAAAGCGAGTGTACACACGCGCTTCCCGATGAAATTCTTTCCAAGTGTATAAATAGTTTATTAACCGTGGTGGCTCGGGATGTTAAGATTCAGTTAAAGATTGTTTCACGCGCGCGTCCGGTTCAGATTGCGGCAGTGTATTCACTCGCGGGTAAACCCGCTCCACTTGAACCGGGTTCAATTAAAATCGGAGATTTATACGCTGAAGAAGAAAGAGAATTATTATTGGAGCTTAAAGTGCCGGCTGTGTCAGCTGGGTCCCACCATGTTTTAACAGTTTTATCTTGTTACCGTGACACAGTAACTCGCGAGTTTGTGAATCCCTTTGAGCAAGCAATGTTGATTCCTCGTCCCCACACCGTTCGATCTTCTCAGATCGAAGGGTTGAGAAATTTACATGTCACTATACGAGCAGTAGCCGAGTCTAATCGGCTCGCTCAACATAGTGATGTGTCTGGAGCTCATCATTTGCTTTCTTCGGCTCGAGCTCTACTATTGCAATCTAGCAAATCAGTTGAGGAGGAGTACTTGCGTTGGCTTGAGGCCGAGCAAGCTGAGCTTCAGAAGCGTCGAGAGCAACAACGAGCTCAAGGTCAAAACCAAAGGCGGAGGAATAGTCGCACCACCGAGGAGAAATTAGAGCCGCTTACGCCAACATCGGCTTGGAGAGCTGCTGAGAGATTGGCTAAAGTTGCTATCATGAGAAAGTCTATGAATAGAGTTAGTGATTTACATGGTTTTGAGAATGCAAGATTTTAGAATTAGGGAAAGGCCAAAAAATGACACTAAATGTAATTTTATTTTTATTTTTAATTTTTATAATCTTGTGCATAGGGAAAAATATTACTTATAATAGAAAATTTTTATTTTTGATGGACCGACTTAATCTTATGTGATAATAGTGACAAAAGTTAGCAGACGATTATATCCTTTTTCCTGTATAGTTAGCAGAGTCATGGCAGAGTGAACCCACATGAAGTTGATTGGGCTATGAGTTTTTGTTTTTTTCTGCTTTGTCATTTTACTTCTTACTCTTATAATTTTCTAAAAACCCAAAATTTATTCATGCAATTAATTCACATCGATCCAAAAGAGTATTCTGTTCAGAGAATAGTATAGATATATTAAATTGAGAATCCTAAGTTGATTCTGTGTACAAAATATCAATTAATAATACCAGCTTCTGTTCAAAGGTCTAAATCAATAATGTAAGATAAAAAATTAAGTGTATAAATTAACACTACTTTTTGTGTGTTTGTAGGAGCTGTTAGCTAAATTAATTAGTTAATTAAATGACGGTTAGATTAGTTAGAAAATATAATGACAATTGTTAATGTCTAATCCTGTTTTTAGGAATTTTACTTTCTAATCTTATCCAAAGACAATGCATGTGAAATTTTGCTTTTTGATCTGACACTGCAATTGCATCAATATCCTATCATAAGATTAAGAACAATTGTCAGTGAAGAGGTTGTCTAGTTTTAGCATAGTGTTCTTCATTTGTAACGCACTATGTAGTGGGGTTATGCTTCCATGGTGCTGAACAAAAACTATTAAAATGCAAAGTTGTGTTGGAAAAGTAGGATTAAACCAAAAAGAACTTCCAAAATGTTAGGTTATAGTGAGATGATGATGAGTGCTAAAAAGTAAAAAACTACCCTACTAATGTTGAATCCAAAGAGGATGTTAGCATTTGCTGAAATACAAGGCAATTATTAATCATTGTTTTGCTGTCTAGGAAATGTTTTAGGGAGTTTTATTGATTGGAATTAAAAAAATTATTAAAAATATAATATATCATAATTAATAAGATATAAAGGTTTATCAACCGAGCTCATGTTTGAATTCACAATCGGTTTGAAACTTTTAATTTCTTAAACGTTATTGCAAAAATGTGATGACTCGCTGTGTTTTCGACAAACTTATCCTAATTTTAAACTTGTGTCGAGTTGTTTGAAACACACTTTTTTCTTTGTTTGCTTTTGCAAATAAATTTTTTCATGGATTTCATTCATGTAACATGGAGTAACTTTCAATGGAAAGGTTTTCATGTTTATGAAGTTTGGATTTTTGTTGGCTTGTGGCACAAGTACTGTATCTTTTTTAGAGAAAGGGGGCAAAGTATATAACAAACAAATAGTGAGATGGTACGTCAATCATCAATGCTATGCTTGTCGGTAACGAATTTTTGCTGGTGAACTCATGCGATTTTATGGAAACATAATACAGATCTGGGAAACTCTGACTAAAAGGAATAAAGTTAGTTCTTCAAAATTCGTATGTTAAATTCAGTGATATATGATCTTAATTAGGTGCGTTTGATTTTAGGCTTTGTTTGGATTAAAAAATATGGAAGGAAAGAAAGTCTGAGGAAAGAAGGTTAAAGTAAAGAAAGTATGAAGAAATTGAGTCGAAAATGAGATTATTTGTTTGTAGTTTGGTAAAAGTAAAAGTGAAAAGAAAACGAGTGAAGAGAAATGATATTCGTACAACCGTTTTCTAACAACTTTTGTGAGAATTTTCTCTCTCATACTCACATTATGTTTTTACTCTTTCTCTCTATTGTTGTGGTTTTCACGTGAGCATCTACTTTTCTTTGTAAATTTAGGTTGTCCCAAAAGTTGTCACATATATGATTGTTCAAATAACACACCTCTTTTGTAAATGAAATAAATAAACATATGATGTTGTGTTATTTAAATAATTTTCATTGAAAATGCATTTATAACTTATAATCAATTTATTTAATACATATAATTTAAGAACAATATTCATTTAGTATCATGGTTGGTGTGTTTGTTGAATTTTCTCTTCCTGGTTGTATATGTTTGCATCATGTCTAGTTTTGGAGGTGGTTAGTGTATTGGCCTCTTCTGGTGTGTTTGTTAGGCGGTCCTTTGTGCTACGCCTTTATGCAGAGCTTGTGTATTTTTTCATTTTTCTAGCCGCGAGTGGTACTTTTTGTGTATAATTTGTCGTGAATATTTGGCCGATTCAACAAAAAAAAAATTCATTTAGTAACATTGATTTTAATATTTGTTTTTTTATCATTGAAAAAAAAGAAAGACAAACAAACTAATCAACTTGTTGCCTTAAGACCCTAGAGGAGTCGACTATAGAGTGATAACTAATTGGGACGGAGGAGAAGCCCATGTAGTCAATGGGTGACATTTGTAGCCCCAAACTTAGCTGGTCAATCATCATATTCATTGTCTTCCCTCAAGGTATGGGTAAAAGAGATTGTATGAGGAAGAGATGAGAGCTTTCTAATGAGAGAATGAATAGTCTCTTGAGGGTGAAAATTAGAGTTATGAACATCTTCAATCAAATCTAGAACCTCTTTAAAGTCTAAATCCAAAATAATAAACTTATGACCAATGTCTCATGCCAACTGTAGGCCTCGCCAAATGGTTGAAAGTTCAGCAAACATATTAGATGTTGTACCACAAGAACTAGAAAGATCATGAATCCAAACCCCTATTAGAGACTCCCAAGAGTCCACTAAAACCCGCATTATCTAGATTGGCAAAGGAAGAACCATCCACACTGACTTTGATATAACCATCAGTCTATGGATGCCAACGAACATGACGAAGGACAAGACGATCCTCATGTCGAGCAAGAGCATTTATCATAGAAAAATGATTTGAGAAAATACTATTAACTAAAGCTCAATTATCCTTTTTAACATTTCAAAAAATATCATCATTTCTATTCCTCCATATCTCCCAACAAATAACTATGAAAAACAAACTTGTCTTAGCCATGACATGGGAGCTTGAACCAAATCTGACAATTGGTAATAGAGAAATCAATCAGATAGGAGGATCGGAAATAACTTTAAACATACATAATTTTAAGGCAATCACGAAGAGTATACAAGTCATTTTCCACCATAGTCCCAGACCTATAACATGTTGTATTAGTTGTAATATGTTTCAATCCTCTAAAAGCATTTGTTTAAGAACATGTAATTTAATTCAATATAAAAGTATACAGGTTGCAAACAAAGTAAAAGTATATTAACTTTTGAACGTGGATCATAACAAGGGTAGGATAGACATTTCATAAAGATATACATGTTTCTAATACTTTATGTTTTTGCGAGGATACATATTGTGGTAAGACCCACCAAAAACAATTTCTCCTTCCTACTAATTTGAAGTCCAAACAAGGGAAGTTCAATTCCCTCAAAATCTTTTTATCCCTTGTTGTATCTTTCCGTCTGCTTATTCCAAACAAGGTGTAAAAGAGAAGTTTTTTTTCTTGTTACATGTGTAGAAGAGAAGTAGGTGGGGGAGAATTGGATAAAAAGAAAGATGTGAATAATAAATAAAGTAGAATTAATGTATTGTTTGATATAAGAAAAAGATATGTTATTGTTTATTAAAAGAACAAAAAATATCATTGAGCTAGAGACAAAAATAAGCAACTCGCATTTTGAAATATCAATTGCATAAGACACTTTTTGCTACTTCTTCTATCTTTCTTCTCACTTTAGAAGAGAAAGTATAAAGGTGTGAGACTCTCTCCAAAAAAAAATTATGAGAGTCGGTCACCTCCTTTTTTCGCTTCTCAATTCATTTTCTTTCTAAATAAGAGAAGTCTCCAATCTCTCTCTCTATCTCTCTCTTTCTCACTCTCAAATTAAACAAATAATTTAGAATAAACTATTGGGTACAAGTGAGAAGATCGACCATATCTTAGATACTACTTTTGTAAAGTTTTTAAGGGTTAGTACTACTACCAACCTTTCATAAAGGACCACCTTTAGGGCGTGTTTGGTTAATAAGAGAAGTTGTGAAGAGAGAAATAGATAAGAGAGAGAGTGAGAAGAGAGAAAAAGATGAGAAATAGTGTATATTTTATGTGTGGTTTGGTAGAAGAGAATGATAAAAGAGATAGAAGAGAGAGTAATGTAATTTTTTTCAAAGAACAAAAATACCCTTATAGCAAATAAAATGAAAACTAATTAATTTGATTAATATAAATTATTTGTTTTTTTATCAAATCAATTTAAATTATTAGTTAAATATTTATTAACTTAAAATCAATATGTCGAAGAAAGTAATTTCATATTTTTTCTGAAAATAGTTCATTTATTTTTCATTTTTAACTTAATTAAAAATGCAATAATTTTTGGGCTTTGGTCCTCTCTTGTAGATAAAAAATCAATAACAAATATACTCATATATCAACAATGAAGAAGAAAACAGTAGCAGGTCTATAGTTCATTTCATTATGCTTAACGAGAATTAACGCAGGAGCAACAACATTCACTTTTTTATTTTATCAAAAAGTATTCATGTTTTTGTCTTTTCTGAAGCAATAGAGGATAGGATTGGAAAACAATTAAAATTGCAACTCTCTCCCCTATTTCTTCGCAGATGTGAGGAGACTAAAATATCAGTGGGACCCACAAGTTTAAACTCTCTCTTCCCTCTTTCTCACCACAACCAAACAAGAGAAGTGTTGGACTTCTCTCCTATCTATCTCTCTCTCTCTTCAATCTCTCTCTCTTCTTTTTCACCTCTACCAAACAAAGGGTTAGAGTGGACACACAAATAGTGGTCCACAAAAGATCATTGAGTTGAATTATTTATTGTCATTGAAATTTGATTTACTATTTAATCTAAATTTGTACTCTATATTAGGTTATTTTTCTTCTTTCTCGTGTCCTCTTTCCTTCCTCCTCTCCTACCCCCTCCCGACCCCTTTCTTCCCACCGCTTTAACCACACTTGTCTCCTAATATTTTGTCGGTCATCTATTCTATCAAATACAATTAGAGATTTGTTATAATTAGTTTAACATTATTTAAGGTAGTTAAAATTTAGTAATTATTTGTTAGTTGTTTATGATATTAGTTATTTTAGGATTATTATATACAATGATCATACATTCATTGTAATTTACTTCTTCATTCTATTAATTTTAAATCAATAATTTTCTCAATTTATTTATATCTTTATCGGGATCTACCATACTTCTCTACAAACCCCCTCTTCCCCATGGTCACCTTTCCCTCGACCACCGACAAGCTAGAAATGCCACATATCATATCTTCCACTTGTTCTCATTATCATGATTTACAAGTTTCGTTCTTGTTGGACTTGAGCATGCACAACAATAGTTAGGGTTTACTTTTTGACATAAATCTTAGATTGTAATCCTTACTCTAAAGAATGAAACTTCACAAACACAGGGTATCTATTTCATTGAAATCCTTAACTCAACAACCTAAGTTTGACCATCACAAAGCAGAATAATAACAAGAGTTGCCCACCATATACAATACGCAAAGCGTCAAATCCATCTACCTCTGTAGAAGAACTTGACTCCTAAAAAGTCATGTCAATCCACACTAGAGGAGGCTCATACGACGTAAGGATCACAAAGCAACTCTCACTCTCAAAAGGAACATGTATCAGGTTTTTTCTTCACAATTGATGTTGGGTCCACACTAGGAGAAGACACCGACCATAGTACCTTTGGTCAATCCGTAAAACTCGACCAATGAGACCTTTGGAGGTGGAATAATTACTCCAACTATAGGTACTACCACTCCTCCAATAGCTATGTCCTAAACACTAGATTGAACTCCCGTCAATTTGGAATAATTTCTTCATTCTTTATCATACATTTGTTCAAGCTCATGTGCTTGTTACATAAATTTTATTCAAAACCCAAAGAATTTGAAAGACAATGGGTGTGTTTGGTTTGCAAAACAGCAAGTACTGTACATAAAAGTACAAGAAAGAACAACACAACACAAGGGAGAACAACACATGACAAATTTTTATGGCATTGAATAATTTTTTGGTTTATACAATTTTTGGGGGACGAAATGTTATTTTGGTATTTTAGACAACCTGTACGTGGGACAAAAAGTTGTGTTGTGGTTTGGTAAGGGACAAAAATATCAGTTTTTGTCCTATCCCTTGCCTCCAGTTTGTCCTATACCTGAAACAGTTTTACAAATCAAACACTGGACAACTGGAGTTGTTATGTCCTGTCCTTCATTTTTTAGCAAATCAAACGCACCCAATAAGTTCTTCATTTTGTTCCTCAAAGGTCTCGATTACCAATTTTCATCTATTAAATCACAACTCAGGATGATGCATTCCCTACGCACAATTTTTGTATTCTTACTCCAGTTCTTTAAAATAAAGGTCAATTACTTGCTTCTTCCATCATTTTTAATGACCCAATCCAAATCAACTCAACTCAAAGCTTTTAGCGATTCTGATTGGGTTATTTTCCCTAAGAGAAATGATATTTGTACAATATTTTTTTGACAACCTTTGAACAACTCTCTATTTCATACTCACATTGCGTTCTTACAACCTCTCTTCATTTTTCTCTATTTATCGTTTTTGACAAATAAAAAAAAAGAGAAATAAAGTTGTCATAAAATTGTCATCAAATAATTATATAAATATCATTATTTTTTCCCTGAAACCTATCCCTCGGCCACTAGTTAGTATATCTTCCTTGACAACTCTCTCATTTCATAGAAGTCAAAGAAACAAACCATTGTATCTCGCTCCTCGTTTGAAGTCGAGTATTGTGAACTTGTAGCCACCGTAATCTAACTACAATGGCTATCATACCTAATCACTAATCTTTTTGTACATGCCATTACTCCAGCTTTACTTTAGTGCGACAACAAGGCTTCATGTTATATTTTTTCTAAGAGTGATGATACATGTATCACCCCATGTGACAATACACCTTTTACACCCACACAGAATTCAGACACATGGCAACCTGGACCCCACACAAATAGAAGAGAAAGTGTGGTTGTGAGATGAACTTACCAAAATATCCCTAATGCATGAGGTGTACAATGGGGTGTATGAATAAAAGGTGTTCAGTAACATTTTCCTTTTTCTAATTCCACATTTCATGAACACACTAAACACATGACATTGACATCCACATCTTTCGTAAATAACTAAAATCCCAATTGTTTTATCTCATGACCATTTCGTCAAAAGACCAACTCGTTGATATTTTTGTTACGTTTTTATATTAAACCTACCTCAGTCTTACAGAACAAACTTTTAAAGTGAAGGATGTCTTTTTTATTTTTTTTTAAAATTCTTATAAAGAGTCTTATCTATATAAATAGTGGATGGTTTGATCGATCGGCTCTGATATCATATTAGGTATTTATATTATGCTAAACTCTAATCAGACCTTATCTTTTACTAATGTGGTTTGGTGCGTGTATGTAAATGGTGGGTGATCCCAATCAATAGATTTTGTTACCATACGAGATTTTTATATTGAGTTAAACGCAACCTTACAAACCGATTGGTAAAATTGTGAGTGTCTCTCTATAAATAATAATCGGGCCTTGTCTGATTTGGTTTTTTTCAATATGGTTAATGACATTTTCATCATTTCACGTCCAATTTTGGTATTATTGACATTTACTCCAACTTGTGGGGGTATTGGATAAAATAAAAAAATTCAATAGTTAGTTTATTAGGTTTTCTTTTTATTATGTTATTGTAGTTATCTTACTGGTAGGTTGGTTAGGTGTTCAACCTTATCAGTTTTTTTGATACATATTAATATATTCCTCCCCAATAATAGTTCAAGTCATCATTCAGTTTTTCCTCATTTCTTTATACTCATATATCTATCTATGCTTCCAAAACCATTATTATATATAAGTGTACATGTGCTCTACTCCATTCTGCATTAAATGTGGGAAATTCATTTATGCAAGATAATGGATATGAAAAGTATGCATCTACAACACGTATGGGTGTGCTTATTTATGGTATACATCATTAATATATCAATCCTTCAAAAAAAAAGATTAATATATCAATCAACGGTTATTAGTTGTGTGTGGTTTTCTTATTTTGGGTACAAGTTGGTGTGTTTCTTTAGTTGCAATTTTATTTTAAAAAAGATAAAAGCCCACCTATTAACCATTTTGGAATGGAATGGAGCTGAATGAAGTCAAAAATTGCAGCATTGAGTTCTTACTTAGAAAACGATAATTACCCTAGCGTGCAATTATTTCTAGAAAATTGTTGTTGACACATTTGATATGGCTGAAAAACACGAGTAAATTACTCAAATGTCCTTCGGCAGTTAATGCCGAATTTGATTGAAACTGGCTGCAGTTAACTACCGAGGAAAACCTCGGCAGTTAACTACCAAAGTTCTATTATAAGAACAGAACAGTCATAGGAGTTTCCAAAACTCCATTGTTATGTTTTTGGTTTTCCTAGGCGCGATTTTCAGCCATTTCAAGTCATGCCAAGCCAGTTTCAATCACAAAAACAAGTAAGTTTTTTGAATCCTATTGCATTGTTGTTCTGTGGTTGAATTGTTTGTTTTTTTTTGTTGTTAAATTTCGATTATATAGGTTTTAATGATTTTATGATATGTTAGATTTATGTTTAGGTTTTATTGTTTTGACAATTTGTTGTAGAATTGTTAAAATCGTTAGAATTGTTAGGTTTAAGTTTTATGATTTTAGGATAGTTTAGGTTAGAATTGTTTAGGTTTAGGTTGTTATGAATTGTTATAATTGTTATAGAAGTTTTATTGAATTGTTAGGTTTAGGTTTTGATGAATTGTCGTAGAATTGTTAGAATTGTTTAGGTTTAGGTGTAGGTTTTGATGATAGTTTAGGTTTATGTTTAGGTTTTGATTTTATGATTTTATGGCATTGTTGTTTAATTTAGCTTTGGTCGTCAATTCTTTTTATGAAGATATGTCTCAGAATCAGAAACATGGTAACGTTCAAGGTGATGACAAGAAGAAAGAAAAATCGCCTATGACATGACACAGAATTGTTTGTGATGGTTCCGAAAAAAAGAAGGGTTCGAAGTTGCCGGTGTACAATCAGTCGAGGTTGAGGAGGAGCGGGAGGACATGCTATTTTGGTCCTCAACCAAAAAAAGGTGCCCCAGGGACCGTAGCGGGCAACCCGATTGACTTGTGTGACGAGGAAGAATGAATATAATAGCTTCTAATGCCTAATTGTTTTGGATTTTTTTTATGCTTTCATTTTGTGTCACGCGCATTTTGCTTATCATTATGGTACTTTAAATAAAATCGTGTTTTGAATAATTTCGATTAAAATCGCATATTTCGATGCGTATTGAATAATTTCGATTAAAAATTGCGTATTCGAATAAACACTAATTAAGTCCAACGTGAATTCGATTAAAAGTTGCGTAATGAATAAATAAATTCGAAAAGTGGTAAATTCATTACATTACATTGCATTCAAAAATAAACCTTCCAACTACAACAATTATCTTACCACTTAATGGGGTAAATTCAAACTCGAAAAGCAGCAGGACTCCAACATTCGTCCAACATTTCTACTGTTCCATTCAAAAGATTAAATTCATGTTAGACATGGTTTAAATGACGGTATTCAATTGTCAAAAGAATGAGGTCCATTCCTTGAGACTTCAATATCTTCATTTAAACCAGTCTAACAAGAATTTAATCTTTTGAAAGGAACAGTGGAAATGTCGGACGAATGCTCGAGTCCTGCCGTTTAACAAGTTTGAATTACCCCATCCAGAGGAAGACAATTGTTGTAGTTGGAAGGTACATTTCCTTACCAAATCATGATCTTCTGGCAGAATCAGACTCTTGATAATATCTTCAGTTGACTTCAGCAACGTTACCCGCATATCTATCCACTTGAACATGTTGTGCTCCCAAAACATGCTCTTCACATTTTCGTCGTTCGTTAATTCCATCCAAGTGAATGATACTCTCCCATCGTCGAGCGTTGGACATTTATACCGAACGTATTCCACCCTCCTTGTGTCTCTGGGGTTGACTCCTTGGTTGAATTCATTGAGTTGATCCTTGAGACCTCTTAACGTGACACTAAGGCACCGAACTTTCAACCTCTGAGATTCTCTGCCGTTGAATTGTGCATGAACGTCGATCCATCCGGCCATTGTTTCAAATATACACAATATGAAATTGAAAACAATCAATGAAAAACTCATTCAAACATTTCATCAAACACTTAGAGTGTAAATTATACATAAACCCTAAAAATAAAAAAATAACCCTAAAATGTTTTACCTAAAAAAAACATAAAAATAATAAAAATAAACCTAAAATGTTTAACCTAAAAAAAACATAAAAATAATGTAAAATATAACAAAATTATTCAACTTATATCTACTCTTAAAATAAATCATATACTCTTCTTACATGTAAATCTACTTAAAATCTAAAATAAAAAAATAAATATAAAACATCAAAATAAAGAATAACCCTAAAATTATAACATAAACATCATGCAAACATTTTAACTACATTAATCAACTAACATCTACTCTAAAAATGAATTATAACATGTAAATCTACTCAAAAACTAAACTAATTTAAGTCTACTCAAAAACTAAACTAATTTAAATCTACTAAAAACTAAAAAAAAAATTATAACAACTAAAATGTAAGTTAATAGTTTTATGATGACTTACTTGTGATTTTGTTGAATAAATTTGGTAGGATTTGGTTGGGTTTTTTAGAGAGATTTGAAAAATTTTGGTAAAATGAGAGTAATAATGGATGTGAAAGAGCTTCTGCTAGTTTTGTAGCAGAAACGCATCGGCAGTTAACTGCCGAGGTTTTCCTCGGTAGTTAACTGCAGTCGGTTTCAATCAAATTCAGCAGTTAACTGCCGATGGATATTTGAGTAATTTACTCGTGTTTTTCAGCCCTATCAAATGTGTCAACATCAATTTTCTTATTTCTGCACACTTTAAGCATAGTAAAAGTCTGTAACACCTTAATATCTAAGATATTTTAATCAGTTAAACTAATGCCCTGATGGTACTTTATTCACCTTGTTGTCACGGCCTTTCTCAACATCTCCATCATTAGTTTGGCTTCTGGCTTGAAAAAAGAGAAAATTATTATTAATCAGCACAAAACACTCGCACCCTGTAGCCATGCTCAAAATGTCCCTGCGCAAGTGTAAAATAATGCGCAAGTTAAATGGAGTGGCGCAAGTTAAGTGGCGCAAAGTAACTACTTTTTTTTTAATTTATTTACTATTTTCAAATTATGTTATTTACTTTATTCTAATTTATTTATGAACTTAAAATAAATATTGATTTGATTTTAGTCATTAAATAAGTACAAATATAAATAAAAGAAAATGAACTAAATTAATATTTATTCATTAAATGCAAAATTAGAAAATAAAAGCAAATATAAATAACAAGGAATGAACAAAATTGAGGCATATAACAATATCTCATTTTATTAATAATTCATACAATACAATAATTCATACAATAATATATTCGAATTCACTAAATCTACTTATTTTCTTCTTCTTGGGGTAAAAAGTGACCAATCTTCTTGGGGTAAAATAGTGAGCAGCCTTCTTGGGAAAAATACATCATCAACTATTGGGCTAAATTTAAATCTGGTTTTCTTTTTTTACTCCAAGAAATTCTTTTTACCCACGGTAAAAAGTTTATGGGGTTAAAAAAAGGAGATTAAACTTACCCCAAGGGTCGATCACTTCCCCAAGTCGGCTACTCACTATTTTACCCGGAAGAAATTTGATCGCTTTTGCCCCAAAGAGACTATTGACAAAAAAAAACACAGAGAGAAAGAGAGGGAGAGAGTGAGGAGGGGGATAAAGTAATATGGTGTGAGGAATTAGGGAAGTATGGAGGGGTATTTATAGGTGGGAATGATAGTATAGGTTATAAACACCATTAATGTGGTTAAAAAACGTGTGGATTGAATGTTGAAAATTGACCACAGTCCAAAAAATGTTTGTTCTTCAGCTCTGACCACCGGCCAACGTGCGTGAGTTAACTCGCGCACATGCCAGTGGTGCATGACTTAAGTCACGAAGAGTTTATAACGTGCGTGAGTTAAGACACGTTGCGTGACTTAACTAATACAAGGGCATTATTGTCCAATCAACTGGGTGGGAGCGAAACATGCAGGGCGAAGAGCAGTTATCTTATACTAATACTACTAATTATCATTTTACAATAGTGTGATATTAGATTTATACAAGTCACATTCTTTCCACTTAACTGACTTGCATTGTACTAACCATATATGAATTATATATTATTAGTGTCGGCTCAAGAGAGTACTATGTTAATATTTTTACGAAGTAAACACTATCGCATGAAAATCGATATTTTTTATATGATTCCATCTACACAAACCAATAGTCATTGTAACCAAATAATTGCAGTCAAATTGTTTAGAAGAACCTGAGTTCTATTTTTGTACAGAACAATTTTTAGCAGGCGTTACCCTCTCAGTCGAACTTCAGATTATCACAGTTCATTTTTTCTAAGAACCGTAGGGTTAACTGACACAAAAAACAGTCATCATCGTAAAATCTTTTTTTTTTCCTTTTATTAAACGTTCCTGTAAAATCTTGTTATATATGTTTTTTAATATTTGATGTTTACTATACTATCTTAATCCTTTAGAAATGAGAGGAATAAAGACATACTAATCAGAGTCAGTTAAGAAGTGAAAAAAGTTCGATAAAAAATTGTTACAATAGAATTTAAACTTGAATTCTCGAAACAATTTGTCTTTAAAGAAACTCGGTCATTTAGTTATAAAATCTATATTTGAGTCAATGAATCCTTTAGTTGTATTATATTTACTAGTGGTACTGCTAGTGAAATACACCCCCTATCTGAATCACAAATTTATGAAAGATTGGGAAAATATATGTAGCAAGATATGGAAGCAATATCTGCTTGAAATAAAGAAAGGGGGGATATTGAGAAATTGACATTTAACTTTTTTAAGCTATGGAAAGGTCCCATTGAACACAGTCATAATTTTAATCTTTATGGCTGGACCAAAGGCCGTTTCTTTCACTTTTGAGGAATATTGAGGAATTTCCCTTAATTTGCGCCCACTTTTGGAACCCTTTTAGGTGATGCTCATGAGTGTGGGACTACTTTTATTTATTAATTAATTTATTAAAAATTTAAAATATTTGATTTTATAACTTTTGTAAATTCCAATAATAAAGACAAATTCTTCTAAGTTTCTACATCTATATCTAAGCATAAACTTATTGCCACGAGGATGGTCCATAAGTATAACAAATGCTGGGATATGATAGGTTGCTTCTTCATGTGCAAATAAATTGAACTTGGTCATACTTTTGGTAGACAAAAATCATGTTCAGCTCGTGAGATCCAAAAATATGAGAACTTGGCTTAAACTTAGCTTGGACGAAATGCTTGCAAATTCTTCAAAAGAATACTTTATAAACAAAATTGACTTGCATGAGGGCAAGTATGATTGATTTCATAAACTCAATTTTTTAATGTAAGATCTTTCTCAAGCTTCACAACAAGTAGATACCCAATCCTTCAGAAAAAGAAAACAAGTAGATGCCTAACTTGTCGTTACCATACCTACTCATGATGGGCATAGGCAAATATTTTTAGACAATTTCTTTTTAGGCACTTAAAATTGCTCACTTTGCTGAAAATACACTTGGGATTTACACTCGATCCACTTTTAATACATAAAAATAACCAATCGGAAGTTACGATCCGATCGGAAGAAAAACTAAGGTAGTATTGTTTAGCGGGTTATGCTGGACGGGCACCCTACTAATGGCGGCTTCAAAATCTCAACCCACCTCATCAAAATAGGGAGGCTAAACGGGCCGACCCGATGGACCCAACCCGTTTTGCCATCCCTATGAGGAACAAAAGAGCAATTTACATATATTTTTTTCTTCGTTTGTAAGGCTCAATCTATGATATATGCTAACAAAGCCCAATGCTTTGTATGTTTTTGAAATTTTTTAATTTTTTAAAAATAAATATGTGGCTATTGCTTTTTCCACCCTCTGCATTTCTCACACGACTTAATTTTTTTCTTCAAAATACCATTTATTCGGATTATATAATCTGAACTCCTATAACGAAATTTTAGGGATTATACAATCTGAAACATGCTAAAATCTAGAAATGACCATGTAATTGATAACAAAGGTCTTTGCTGGTGCAATGTGGACCAAAGAAAATTCATGCACTTGATTGGTTCCGATTATATAATATGAACCGTCCTTCACCCTAAAAAGCACAAGTGTTAAAAGAGTCTTGAACTAGTTCGGATTATAAAATCCAAACATTTCCGAGATTATTTCGGATTATATAATTTGAACTAGTTCAGAGTGTGGTTGGTGGCTTGCTCAACAAAACTGACTCATTCAACACATTTTTCTTTAGGTCCCTTAATTGGTCAGACTAGTTTGAACATATTTTTTACTATTATTAATGAACTGTTGCATTCTATGCACCATGCTACACAAATTCTCCCCTATAAATACTTACTAATCCTTCACAAATTGTCATCCCATCTCACTTTCTCTCCTTCTTTTTTTTTTTTTTACTGCAATGGGCTTTCAATGTTGGATTTTCATACAAAAATGTTACTCTAATATTTTAGGGATTGTATGAATGGTAAGAGGGCAAGGTGTCTAGGTGTAAGGTTGATATTTTTGGGTGTTGTAACACCCCTACTTTATATTTTAATCAGTTCAGTGAAGTTTAATAGGTGAAGTTTTGGTTAATATTATTATTGATGTTATTTTTGCCTAAATGTTATGTTGTTGTTGAGAAAAATAGATTATTGATGATGGTTGAGGAGTAGTATGGGAATTTAAATAAAATGAAGAGTGTAATCAAAACAAAATAATAAAGAGTCGAAGGTGTAGAAAATAAGTTTTAAATAAGTGGGGGAGGGGAGGAGTAAAAGAACAGTGAATAAAGTATGAAAATATTATAATGGATGGCTAGCCCAAATATAAATAGGAATCTTAGGAGTTAGAAGTCAGTTTTTGTTGAACATGGAAAAGAGAGAAGCGAAGAGAAGAGAGGAGTGAAACCCTAGCTGCGGTAAGGTCAAGTCAAAATCAGAGATTTTGAAGGATTCTAGGTAAGGGGAAGAATCCTTTCTTTTTAGGGTAATTTAATCTTAATGATAAAGGTTGTTTAATCTTATTGTTGTCGTTACGAATGGAAAATATGATGAAAGAATTATGAAGTTCATACGTAATAAGGAATTGATGATGCTATATAAAGATTAGGATTATGAAAACAAATAGCTAGATTTTGATTAGAGAATTAAACATGTGTAAGATTGTTATAATTAGAGGATAGTGTGAAAAGTTAGTGTTTAGATGATAGAGTAACTCTAGGTAATGTTTCCTATCAATTTGGGATCATAAGGGGTCGAAAACAAGAAATTTTAGCTAAATTAGGAGCAAACTCGAGGGTAAAAACGATGTTTTTCTGAGTTCTAAAACTGTCGAATCTTGCCACGATGGAAGTCCAACGTGCCATAATTTTTTGAGCAACGAAAATCCTTTACAAGTTGTCAACAACATGCCACGATGAGAACTCAACGTGCCACAATGCAAGGTGGATTAAGACTAATTTTTGATCCACTTCAATGCCTCCAAAGGGTCCTAAGATGTACAATAAGGTCTCCAACCAATAAACTTAGATGAGATGGGTTTAATCAAGGGATATAAGAATAATTTCATAAGTCATAATGAATTTAAAATAAGATGAGTAACAAGTATTAGACAAGAACTAAGGAGAGGCGTGAAGAATTGAGTAGAATGATGATGATGAGAATGCATATAATTATGATGTAATAATATTGATGAATATGATGTTTATCTTTAATAAAGATTAAATTAAATGACGTTTAAAATTATGGTGATGAGAATGGTGATGTTTAAAAATTATGGTGATGATATTAGTGATGTATATTTATATTTGGTGATGACAATGATGACATTTAATTATGGTGATGTTCTTGTTTTTGACGTGATGTTATGCATTACTTGATGAGTTTGTCCCCATGCATGCAAACTAGAATTGAGTATAGGAAAAATGGTGATGAATCGGTGATGAAAAAGTCCAGTAATACATCTCGGACAACTTGGTGATGATAGGTGTGGTACCACATTCATACTGGTCTTAGGATAGAGTCCATATGCATTTAGGTGATGCTACTTGCTCTGTATGCTTAACTGTGAAATGACGTGTGATGTTGAAATGTGTGATCCATTGAGGATATAACAATTGATGATGTTCTTATGACGACAAAATATCGTCATTACTTAGTTGTGCGTATTTTTTTCTAATATTGTGTTATGACATGATTTATCACCCTTTAATTGTTGTTGTGTTGTTTTCTTTGTGGCGGCTATACTCTTGGGGTAGAGACACTCGGATTGAGTAAGATTAGTTGCGGGACAATTCAAAAGGTGGCGATGGAGGTGCATTCTGTCTTCTTTCTTTTATTAGTAGTTGAATAAACATGTAGTCGCTACGAGCTCTGATTCTTGTAACATCGGGGTTGGGATGACGATGAATTTATTTGTTTTTGTGTTGAATCTTGGAACCATTATTATTTTCTATTTATGAAAGTTGAGTAATAAGGATAATATTTATTAATGCGACCAAAGATATACTTTCCACTGTTGAAATTATTATTTTAAATGAAATGTTTATGTTATATGAGTTATATTGTCAAATTTTGTAACATCCCCTTTATTAAATGTATTTCTATTATTTAATAATAATCGTTGAGCAATAAGAAAGTTATGTTTTTATTGTGGTTAAAATTTGCCAATAATCATTTGTTTGTCAATAATAAAAAAAATTGCGAAATTCAGAAATTTGCCAATAATATGAAAATTTTCTTTTGAATTGTATTCTTGGTGGCATAATCATTTTGTTGAATTTCTTTTTTGTCTACCCTATAATGAAAAAAAATTCCAAATCTTCCCTACATGAAAAAGAAAGTCTAAAACTACCCTACTTTTTCTCTTTCTCTATATTCCCCGCAAAACAGGTTTGGGGGGGTGTCTTTCCCAGCTATTTTATTATCGGGGAAGGCCCTTTTTTGTCTTATTATATTTTTGGGCCCTGCAAAACTGACTTGCGGGGTGCACTTTCCAGATTTATTGTTTTACTTTTTATACCCCGTTTTTGGGGTACACACCCCCGTCCCTTTTTTTTTCTTTTCCTTTTTTAATTATTTTTATGTTAGGATCATAATAAAATAAAAAATTCTTTTGAAAAAAAGATTTGAAACAACAATTTATTTAATAAAACATGTGAATTACATAAAATAGAAATACATCTCTAATTACATAAAATGAAAATACATCTCTAATAAAATAAAATACACTAAGATTACTACTGATGGTCGGTATTAATATAATTTTTGCGGGAATGATCGGTCATCCTGCCTATACCGCATTTTCTAACAGTCCTTTCCTCAACATCCATCTCGGTCCTAATGCGAGTAATTGCTGGATGACCTTTCTTTGCTCTTCGCATGACTGGATTGTGTATTATATCAATATTTTTTATTTTGCCTTCTTGCCTTCTTAAAAAATGACTCACATGAGTCATGACCATCCTTTTGTTTTTGTGATTGATTACGTGCAGTCGGCTATAATTTTCAGTAGAGTGGTGTTTTTCTTTTTTGGTGATAAATCTTCCCTTGATTTTGGTGAACTAAGCTAGAGTTGTTATTCTCCTATTTAAAATTGCTCATTTCCCTGAAAAATTGAATGTGAGTTAACTCATGTAGATGTATTTTCAACATGAGTTAAATTACGTAGGTGCATTTTTCAGCGTAAATTAACTCACATGACACGGAAATAAACAAAAACAAATGGGAGAAGAACAATTCTCAAACTAAGCCACCTTAAAAAAAGGTTTAAATCTTGAAAAACTGAACTAGAATATTTTAAAAAATCATAGTCTTTAGTATATCCCTTTTTCATATAAAGTCCTTTACATATGCTGCTATGCTTAATTCGAGAATGGATTGTCTCCGATTGAATCCCCTCGTGTTTTTTTATGTGCACAATCCTTACCATTAAGGATCCGTTGACACCAGGTGTAATTCTTGAGACTTACAACAAATCTCAACTGTTATTATTGATTGATCTAAGAGCTCATAATATATCAATAATAAAGGAAAGAAATCACATGATGATTAGAATAAGAAATTATCTTTATGTGAGTTATTTCTTAATTCATAGTTAATTATTTTCTCTTCTCAAAATATGAAATTATATGAAACTATACTCCTTTGTGTTGTTGCCGTATCATTCTTTGTGAAAAAAACAAGGGGACCATATATTTTATTTTTTTTGGTCAAGACATATTTATTTTAGGGGAAACGGGACCATTTTTACTAAATTAATATAAAAAAGAATGTCTGTACTAAAAATAAAAATAAAATAAAAAATAACTTATCTTTAATCTTGTTGCAGAATAAAACAAGGAGAAATTTTGTTTCACGACAAAAAAAGTGAAACTTTTTGGTTTACAAACATGAGAGATTATTCACCGAGAATAAAGTGCCATTTTTTTAATTTTTATTTGCAGGTTAACTAATAACTACACTAAAAAATATTTGGGTCATATTTTAATCAGAGAGAGGGAAAAAAATAATTAATTGCAAATCAAGCTATATCTCATTGAAATAATTCTCTTTTCTAATCGGTATGTAATTTCTTTCCATTTATTATTGATATATTATGAGTCGTTAGATCAATCACTTACAATGGTTGATATTTAGTGTAAATCTTTTATACTTACATTTGGTGTCGACGGATCCTATTTTAATTTTTATTTTTATGTGGCTTAGATTTTACTGGATCTTTCCTTTTATGGGAGAGAATTCAGTTCCTCTTAATTATTTAGAAGAATAAATAATTAGATGTACAACTTTTTCTTTTTGGTTAGACAATTAGGTATCAATTTTAGCACATTATAAAAAGTCTTACTCTAATAATGACAAAGGTATCACAATGTTTAATGTAAAAAAAATTACAATATTGTTATTAATATTATAAGTGGATGTCCATATAGCAATTAGGTTATTTTGTCATACTATTAGCTTATTGGACCATATTGTGCTTGCTCCCTAAGTCATTGGTACTTGCCCCCCAAATCATTGTATTTCTCTATAAATAGAGTTCATATGTAACCAAATTACTGATACCAAGAGAATAATATAATCATCTTTCTTCTCTCTCTATTCTCTCTTCTTCTCTTTAATCTTGTTCTTCTTATTCTTATTCTAATAGTTTCATAACACGTTATCAGCACGAGAATCTAACCAGCTGAGGTATGTATGTAATTCTTTTTAATCTATTTTTATGAAAATAAGTTTTAATTTTTGTATCGATGATTATAGACTATATTATTACAATTCCATCAATTGGAATTAGTTTCTTATAGATACATGAGACCACTATTAGGTGAATTGTATTATATTATTGTGTTTATTTATTCCATATGCATTCCTGAAGTATTGCATAAGAATTGATCTCATATTATAAAATTAAAGAGATTTATTATGTAGTTCCTGAAGAACTCAATATTATTCTATATGAATTCCTGAAGAATTCAAAAGTGTAGTTCCGCAAGAACTCAATATTTTTTTTGTGATTTATGGATGAATTCATCAAAAGAGTTACATCCCTAAAGGATGATTTAGAAAATTAATCTTGTTGTTTAAATTTGTTGTATAGTTTTTGAAGAACTTAAACAACTCGGTTTTAATTTATTCTCCAGGAATTCAGTAGTGATATATCCATAAAGGATCATACAAATAACAGATTAGATCTGTTATATGGTTCTTGAAAAACTTAAAAATCAACCAATTTTATTCTCCATGAATTCCTAAAGAATTCAATAGTGATGCATGGATTGCACAAATAATTGATTTGATTGTGAGTAGTTCATGAAGAACGTAAAAAAAACTCATTTTTCTTTTGTGAATTGGCGTGTATCTTTTTCACCAGTTTCCCATGTTTTATTGATTTATGATTCAGTTAAAATTATCCCTTGATTTAATTATTATTTTATCTTTTGGTTTAATTTTAAAACAAATCTGTATTTGATTGAGATTGTTTCCTTTAATTGTGGATTGTTTCCAAAAATTTTGCTGAAACCAGTTTTTTAGGGTTTAAAATAAACCAACTTGTTTTTATTTGGATCTAAGTTAAAAAAAAAATTATTAAAATTGATTTGAAACATATTTTTACGTTTGAGTTTGTTTCAAATATAATATTAAATTAAAGATCTAATTTTTCTTCCTAAAATTAAGGATTCAAATTGTATCAATTATATTTTGTTTAAAGATTTGATCCAAAATTATTTTCTAAATTCTATATATTTTTTCAAAAAAGATAATGTAACTAATTCTGTTTATTTTTTTTTTCTCTTCTGACTTTATGGCTCTTATTTGTTATGGATCCGGCGTCAATTTGATTGATAGCCACCAATTAGAATCATGTATTTTATTTTAATTGATTGTCACAATTTTTTTTGTTTTGAAATAAAAGTTGGTTAAAATCATTTTTTTTAGAAGCGAATTGACTTCACAATAGAAATTTTTGATCCCATGCGATTTTGGCCTCAACCACCAAAATCGTGTTTGACACCTAAATTATCTAGTTTTAAGTTCTTGAATTTCGGCTCATATAGACTCTTTTCTAAATTATAAGTAGGCCAAAAAAAATTCGGTGTAGAAAATCTTCTATACTTTTGAAAAACAGAAGTTTCATATAAGGAGATATGTAAATCAATTTGTTCTGGTCAATATTTGTGTTTTCTATTAATGACAAATAAGTATTTTATTTTTATGGTTGTGCTTTCATGTAATTTGGAAAATTTTTGTGTGGATTTTGATTTAAACTTATTTATAATCCATCAACGATATGCACATAAATGTCATGTATACAAATATTTGTTTTCAATTATTGAGTATGATTATTTGATCATTGTAACAACAAATGCAAATATTGTGTTAGCAAATAAAGATTCGAATTGAATTTGATTAATTGAATTGATTTGTTGTGAAAATATATTTTTATTTGGCAAAACTTTTATAGCCTACCTTTTAATTTCTAATTTAAAATTAAAATTGATTCACATAATTTTTGTGTATAAATTTTGAATTTAGTTATAAAAAATATAAAAAAATAAAGAAATGCTATATATTTGGTTAAGATATATATTTGTGGAAGATTTGTTGTATTTTAATAATGAATCTCAACTTTTGTGATTCAATTTGGTAGTACATTAAACAAAGGTTTGATTCTTTAATTTTAAGAAATATTGATTCTATAATAAATGGGTAAAGATTTATATTCACATGTAGTGCATCAATATTGACGTGATTTTTTCTCTCGTATATCTAAGATTCAAGTTTATTTCATTTTTTTTTAACAAATCGAAATGGAATATATTGCTCAAAAGAAGATAAATTCACCCCGCACAAGGTGTTCTAATATTTGGTTTATAGCATGATTATGATAGTTGAATTTTATTGTTATTAAATTTTCTACAATAATGTGGTTTCAATCATACATTTTGGGGGAGCCAAAAGTATATTTCATAATTTATGATGCAAGAAATCAATGTTAGCTTTGCACTTCAAAATAAATATATCATTGAAGGCTCCCAAAGAGCTAATTTATTGTTACATGGAGGAACAAAGTTACACATTTAGATTACATTCTCGTAAAATTTTAATGTTAAATATCTCTATATTACGAGATATACTTTGGCAAAAATAAATGTAGTGAAAAATTTATTGTCTCTTATTTGTACTACACTTATATTTTTGCAGTGGAAGCACATATAATTGTAAACCAGAAGTTTACACATTATATTCAATTTATTGTTGGCAAGACTAGTTGGGTTATCCCGAATCTATTATGATGCATAAACTAGTTGAATTTTTTTTATTATGAATATATATTGAAGAGTCAGAAGATTCTTCAATCTAGTGACTTTTGTGTTACTAGTTCCTAAGGGACGATGACAATTTAAAGGAATGAGTGTCTCACTTATATAAGGTGTTATTTATATTAATACACTGATAATGTGAATCACTTGGATATTATATGATTTGAATCAATGTATCAACTAAATGATTACATGTATATTTACAACCAGAAGTTTGTGAGATTATTTTCTCAACAACTTTGACTAAGAGTTTATTATCTGAAATTTTTCAGAAATCATTTGATAAGTATCATTTTCAATTGAAATTGATATTGAACAAGCATATGCTAATAAAATGGACCAGAAGATCCATTCTTTAGACGTCTAAAGTTAATTGTATGATTGATACTTATCAGACCATACCTTAAACTCTATTTTGGTTATGAGATCATGTCTTATAAACTCAATTTTGGGAATCAGTAATCTTGTATATTGAGATATTGATATGCATTAAGCTAACACATTACTATATGTAAGTTCTCCCTTTAATTTATCATTGGTTTAAAGTTAACAACCTGGTATTTCTCATCTAAATGAATTTTTGGATATGTTGTGTGTGTCACAATTGCTCCAATATAATGCACTATGATAAATCTTGAAAGAATATTGGGAAATATATTTGATATAAATCTCCATCAAATATTGAGCCAACTTGTTTACAGCTCAGTAGGCTAATTATCAATTGATGAATTAGTTTTCCAAATATTAGGGGGAGATGATAAGCAGCTAAAAATTGTGAACCTGAAGTTCAAATAAATTATTTGAAAGAAAATATTATTGCCTCGTCTTGATCTTCAAGATATAACTCATTTGCAAAGGTAAAAAAATCTAATATCAGTTGCTAATGCTCCAAACGAAATAGATGTCCATATCGGATAATCTAATATTGCAAATAAGTCTCAATCGTGCCTGAAGCATGATAGATCAATCGGTTCCAAATATAAAAAGCCTTGAATAAAAAAGGAGCTTAAAGGAAAGATAACCCAAATGAGGATATAGAAACTCTAAAAGAGTTTTCTGACATAATTGATTTTTCAGTTCAAGAAGAACTAATCAGGTACCTGAAACTTATAAAATATTGATAAATTATGTCATGAATAAAAGATCTCAATAGAATGAGATGGAACCGAAATGAAGTCAACGTTGGAGGCCAAAAATTCATCGAAAACGCACAAAATTCTCAGCCAATTCACAAACCAGACTTGCAACAAAATCATCATAGAAAACAGTTTCGAACAAAAACCTATCACGACACAAAAGAACTCAATCATACGACGATTTCGACGCACATCATAACCTCCAAAAACATCAACAGAGACACCAAAATCCAAACATCCATCATTGCACCAACACTTTCAGAACGACAAATCATGTGAAAGAAAAATAAACCACAACCCTCAAATCACCCGCAAACGGTAACCACGTCAAATTCGAAATCAAACAGTCACTACTCTAAAAAACCCATTCCTTCATTCCTTTACGATCCAGAATCTACCAGCGCAAAATCATCAGACTCGTAACTTGCAAGACCTACGATTCACGACGCCAGAAGGACGCCATCATCGCAACCAACATCAGGACCGTAACCCACATAAATGGCCTCAGGCACGACAAGACAAACCGAACTCACAAAGGTGGTTTTTTTTCTTTCTTTCCTTTCGTTTTCTTTAGATCTAGAAGTTTAAGGTTAGTATTTCGGGATTTTGGGTTTAGAATCGAGTAGAGGGAGGGAAAAGAAGAAGAAAAGATATAAAAAAATAAATAAAAAAGGTTGCGTTTTGGTGTTACTGGCGGAGGCGCCGTCGTCCCTGACGGCCAACCACCGCCAGATCACTCTCCAAAGTAGAGAGAGAATTTTTTAAGAAATGAATGGAAAACCAGTCACAACCTATATATATTCCTCTGAACCGGTTCGGTTCACCTGGAATCGGTCCAGGCTTGAACCGAACCGGCCCCAACCTTAACCCAAGCCCCATATGCTCGCCCATGCAGCTTTTTTGGGCCCAATTCGACTCTTTCCATTTTATTTTATTTTGTACGCACCCTTGGTTACTGTTCACACCCCCTGCTGTATTTCGCTCATTTTTGTTCTCTTTCTTTTCGTTAGCATTGCATTTTTTTATTCTCATGCAATTTACTCGTTTAGGTTTATCATTCGGTTTTTATTATTGTTCATCACATACTTATTTTTTATTTTAGTCATTTTATTTCGTTACACGGAATTTAGAATGTATGTCTAGGCTTGATGTAAATTATTTATTTCTCCGTCATTTATTTTATCATGCAGACCTTAGAATGTATATTTAGGTTTTATGTAATTTTATCGCACATATTTATTTCCGCAGACTTTAGGATGTATGTTAGGTTTAATGTAAATCATGCACGTGTGCGTGTGTGGGTGTATGCTTTATCTTTATGCTTCTAGTTTAGGTTAAAGGTTTTTTTGTGGTGATCCAATGTCGCCACAAAATACCTACGCTTTTATTTTCTCGCTCCGTTAGTGTTAATTTTCGTTTAGTTATTATTCAAAAAAAAAATCAAAAACATGCAAATAGTATCAAAATCACAAAAAAAAAAACTCTTTTTCACAATAAACCTTGATTCAAAAATCAAGTGATCCTTTTATTTTATTCTTTCATAAATTAAATTGTAATCAACTCTAATTATACTTTAAGTCATTTTCTTTTAACATAAAAAATGCAAACAAGCTTCTTTTGCCATTTGGCTTTTCATTTTAAAACCTTTTTCAAAACTAATAAAAAACACAAAATCAATCAAACGTCAATTTCTACCCCGAACTACGAGGTTTTGATCCCTCATGGGTACGTAGGCAAATGACTCGTCCTTCCAAACAATAAAAAATGTAGATAAATTAGGTCTTTATTTTAAATCACTTTGATTCCAGTTCTTTTAAACAAAGCAAGTTTATAGCATATTAATTAAATAAAATCAAGAGGTTCCCGTAGGATACTACGGACATAAAGGGTGCTAATACCTTCCCTCTGTGTAACTAACCCCCGAACCCTAAATCTTTCAATATGGGGTAGTTTAAACTTTTTTCCCCTTTTCTTAAAAAAATTAAATGTTCGGTTGTGAAAAATTAGTGAGTCAAAAGCTAATCAAATAGCCTTGATCTCCGAAAAATGACGCGACAATTGTCCCTATCAACTGAGTTAAACTCACAAGAACAAATAATTAAAAAAAAAATTAGGAAGGGAACAAATTATTAATTTTGTTAATTTAGTCAAATAAAATGATATATTTTTTAAATAATTTAGGAAGGGAACAAATTATTAATTTTGTTAATTTAGTAAAATAAAATGATATATTTTTTAAATAACTGTTTAAACATCTTTGAAATGTGTGCCTCAAAATATGAAGTAGTTCACGCAGTTGAGTTAAAGAGATTAAAGGGATGGGTAGCTCACGTAGTTGAGCTAAGAGGTTAAAGGAGATAAAGCATAAAGGTCCGAGTTTGAATTCATATAATAAAAAAAAAATACTAACATAACAAGTAACTAACATTTATCATTAAAAGCAGGCTAAAATATGCATTTCATCCCTCTAAATATAGGCCATTTGAAATTTCATCCATGAACTTACTAATCCTCCCATTCTTTCCCTTTAATTGTTAATCACTTGAAATTTGGTCATAATCACATTTTTTTGTTGATGTGGAGGGTAATTAGCGACGTGTCAGTTGTTGCCTGTGCCATAACACTGCTGACTCAAACAAAATGGCATGAATAGACAAAATTGCCCTTAATGAATCAAACCAACATGGAAAAGATGTTATTGCCCTTCCTCTTCCTCCTCTTAAATCATCTTCTTCTTCCTCCGCTTAAATCTTCTTCCTCCGCTTAAATCTTCTTCCCTCTGTTCTTCCACGGCAGAATGAAACTAGACATGCGCAAAATAACCATTATGCCCCTTTCTTCTTATTCTTCTCTTCCAACACCACAAACACCATCATCTCTTCCATTACCAACATCATCGAACGGATGCAGATCCTCAGCACTCACAATTCTTCAAATTTTGCCATTCCAAAACCAAATCAACAATGGAACTGATATCATGATTGGATTCAAAATACACTAAAAAGACCAAATTAAATTCATTGTAGCTTCGCTGCGCTTTCTTCCTCTGCTCCAGCCATTGCAACTTTGTTTTTTTGTGTGTGCGCATTAATCATACAACTACAAATTCACACAAACAAATTCCAAACTCAAAAAATTCTAATCCTAGAAATTTCATATTTGACAATTATTAGGGTTAATGGTGTTGATGTTGTGTAGCTGTGAATGTTGTTAATTTTGAGAGAGAGATGGAGAAGGAGATGAGATCGGAGGAAGAAGAAGTTAATGATTTAGGAAAGAATAATCACAGCAAGACCCAAGTTCCTCTTTTTATGTTCATATCTCCGTCGTACTCCTCCCTCTCACCATCCATCCCTTCCCGTAATCTCTGTCGTACTCCTCCCTCTCTCAGTCCGTGTCCTCTACTCCCGCCCTTCTCTCTCCAAACCGCCCTCCAACCCCTGGTTTCGCCTCTCCGACTCCACCTCCGACGAAGATTCTGATCTATCCACCACCTCTAATCCCATCGACGAACTCAACTTCATCGACCTCGACCAACAACAACAACAAACCCAACCCCCTCCCACCAACCCTTGTCTTGGTCATTAAATTGAAGGAAATGGGAAGAAAAAGACACAGAAAACGGAAAAGGGTTGAAGTTGAAAGAGATATGAAAAGAGTTTGAAGAAGTAATGTCTATGAAGATTTGCAACACTGGACATTGTTTCTTTCAAAACAACCTACTAATAATGGTCAACTTGTACTTGATTTTGTTTTCCCATAGGTACTCCATTTTTCAATGCTTCTTGTAAAAAATGAAGAAGATAGAAGGAAGAAGAGAGGGAAACTGCCGTGAAAGAACATAGGGAAGAAAACGAGGGTATTATAGTAATTTTGCTTTTGTCTAGTTTCAATAAGGGTAACATGGTCATTTCTGATGGCTTTTGCCCAATCATCACTGTCATAACCCACTCAGCGTCCGCCACATCGCTTCCATGTGTGTAATGACATGTTACATCAGTAATCATATGTAATTAGGACCAAATTTCAAGTGATTAACAATTGCAGGGAAAGAATGGGAGGATTAGTAAGTTCAGGGATGAAATTTCAAATGACCTATATTTGTAAGGATGAAATGCATATTTTAGCCTTAAAAACAATTAATTTAACTTGAAAGAATAAAATTCAAAGTTAGACGTGTCTACACAAAAGAGTATTTTAGTAACTTGGATATATACAAAATAGATATTTTAATTTTTTTTTTGAGGGAAAAATAGATATTTTAATGAAATGTTCAATCTTAGATATATTAAATATACTATTTAGTTTTATTTTTTATATGAACTACAATTTGATACATGTCAAAATGACAAAAACGTAGACGGTGAATATTATTTTGAGAGTGATGGAGTATAATGTATTTATTTAGTACTTTATTGCTCCAAGAAGATATGACATACTATCTAGTACGTAAATAAAACCTCCCCTTCCCTAAAAAAAAAAAGAAGTACGTGAATAAAACCTCCCCTAAATGGAACAAAATATTGGCCATACCGAATACAAGTACACAACGTAATACTTTTTTCCTTTCAATAGATTAAGGTTATAATTTACGCCAGCTTAGTTCAATTGGTAGGGATATTGCATATTATATGCAGGGACCAGACCCTCTAATTCTCCACATTTAAAATGTGTGAGCTCCAGTCATTAGACTAGACGAAAAAAGAAGAATAAGGTTATATTTTTTTTTTCTTTTTCCCAAACAATAATATAGTGCTGAGAACTTCATCTCATTGAAAGTAAATAAGTGGAGGCGTTTCCTACAGGTTTTTTGGATTTTTCTTTGATTCACGGATGTATGTGTTTTCCATCGGAGACTTTCCATCTATCTTTTGTATGTTGTTACTGTAAGACTACTAGCTAGCCTAGCACTCCTTGTGCTGGTTAAGATTCATTGCGATTTTAATAAATTCCATTTTAGTTTTTTCAAAAAAAAAAAATTGATATAATATTAATATATTATTGTCGTTAGTGCTCGTAGAGGAAGATAAATATTGATATCATTATAAATGTTATTTGATTCTAGACAAAATTCCCTCACCTCAAATTTTCCTTATAAAAAATACAATGAAAATTATTGGACTATTCGACCAACGTCCGTCACACGGGAATGGTGAAAATGAAAGCAAACAGAGAAAAATAAAAGTAAAGATTCACAACTCACAAAGCGACCTCTACCACATATCCCCTCCCCCAGTTTTCAACTCCATAACCATTATGTAACATCTTTGATTTACTAAATCTTCACTTTCTTTGTTAGTACTTTACTTTTATTTTTCAGCATATATTACATCATAGACATTGTTACAATTTTAATGTGCATTAATTTCACGTGAATAGGATCATGTCTGCCTTCAAAATTACCACCAACCATTGAAAGTAGATCATTTACAGCTGTGATCCAAAACATGAGTGTGTGAACATAGAATATAACTTATTGAAATAAATGAAAGATAAAGACAATTTTTTTAAAAGGGAGAAATATATGTTTTATATGGTAGTAACTTTTTATGAATGAATATAAACCGAACCTGGTACCATACTCATACATTTCTACTTTACAATTCTAATTTACGCTAAGCCCTTTTAGCGTTTCCAAAATTTTATAAAATCTCTATTGCATAATTGATAGTATTATTTTATTGAAGTCGTAAAAAAAAAAATATTTCAAAATCAAATTTATATTTTTAATGACTTTTATTTAACGTCACTGATGATATCCTTTTAGGAGTATTATTAGTAATTAGTTCAATAGACTACTCCTCGATATCTTTGACCTGATGCAAGGGGAAGTACAAAGCAGGACAAAACATTTTTTTTATCAAGAAAACAATACTACAAAAATATAATCAATCATTATTTCAAAAATATATATATAATCAATCATATCAATGCTATTAAATTAAAACTACCAACCATGCCTCGATGTTAGATAAACTTAAATTACATTCTTTTTAATGGATGAAGGCTTATAATGCAGATATTGATTTAAACTTTCATATTTGATGGTGGGACCCATTTGTGCGTATGGGTATATAAGCTAATTCATTTTTGTTTCTTTTCATTTAATTGCTTTGTATGCAAATTTGTAAACTTTTGAGGTCCTTGTCGGCACACCTTGTGCTTATAAAGACTCTATATTGGTGTTAATATATTTCATTTTTATTTGTTAAAAAAAAATGCCCCCACCACGTTTCAAATGAAAACCGTTTCATTTTTCAAAGTTTTCATCTTTCTTAAAATGTTTTCAAAATTTTAAATAAACATCTTTCCTCTATAATTAAAATAGAAAATAAAATTGTATAAAAAAATTATATAAAATAAGAAAGTATATAAACATGATATAAGTTTTTGATAGTGTTTACAAATTGATTAATTGATGTGGCAACACATCATTGAATACACATGTATATTAGAAAATTATATTCACGCCGCTGCCTTGCCTATCCAAACCCTACTTGCCAAAATGTAGATGGTGAGTGTGGTGGTGCAACGAGGAGCTCCTTCCTCTACACCACTGTCATTTTTTGCCAGGATCGGTTTTCTAGTTATGGTTTGATTTGACCTCTGATTTGGACACATCTTCGCCACATTTATCTCTTGTCTTTTTTGGGTTGTTTTCGATTTGCTTGTGGTTCGACTTTGGGTTGTTTTTTACTTTGGTTGGTTTGATTTTAGGTTATTTTCGATATGGACCCATCTTTAGTATGGTTATGTCTGTGTGTCATTGTTGACTACTTTAATGACATGTTTATGGGTTATGATGGGGCAATCGTTTTTGCTTTGAGAGTAGAAGTCAGATTCTAGATTCAAGATTTTTTGGCTTGTTATGGTTTCTTCTCCGACAAATTTAAGTTTGAGTAGTTGCTTGAAAGAGTGTTGGTTTAGGTGTTAGAGGGAGTAGCTTGTTTCAAAATTTGGGCTCTCTGGTCATGATGGTTCTTTAGGATGGTATGTGTTATTTAGGTGGGGATTTCAGTTACGTGGAGGTTTGTCTTGATGGAGGTGTTTGATGATTATTTCGGTTCGATGCCAAAAAGAAGCATATGTGTTGCTATAGAAATCTTTGGTCGTGTTTGGTGGTTACTTTAAAGTGTTTTTTTTGTAAGCAGTGGGTTCAGGTTGTATGTGTTTGGAAGTTGTTTTTGTAGTCACTCGCCATGGACTTTAAGGGTTTGAATCAAGTTTTGTTTATGTTGTTGCGCGTGGGTTTGACTAGTATTTTGGTGTTTATTTTGGTTTTGGTGGTAAGTTTTTATTGATTTCGGTGGCAACCCTCGATTGGGAGGTTTCTTTATTGCTTTATTTAATTTTGTCTTGTACAAGATGTATGAATTTTCTTTTAGGTCCTGCTAACCGGTGCCTCTGGGGCACTGGTTAAGCATACCATAAAAGGTAATTATTACCATAAAAAGAAATTGTTTTTGACTTTATTATAAATTAATTACACAATTTCAATGCATTAACTATTATATAATTTCCTTTTTCATATCCTTAACCAGTGCCCCGGGACACCGGTTATCATTTCCCTTTTATATTTCTTTCCATTTACATGCATTTATTTCAAAAATATAAACAAAAATCAAAATTCCTTAAAAAAATAAAAAATCAAAAGATCGCATGTGGACATCCAAATTTTAATGTCAAAGCATCAACATTCTCATTTATGAATTATGATTGCGTACGCTATCATGAGCAATGTTGTGGCAAGATAGCAGTCTTGAGGATTTTGCACTCATTTAAGTTAAATTTAGCTAGCTTATTTGTAAGATCACTTTACATGCATTGCAATCTTTGTTTAGGAGACATGGTATCTACTCAATGATTGACCAACCTGGATGATCAATCCCAACGCCTACTAACGGAGGGGTCAATTGAAGCAAGAAGCACACTCATTAGTTTCAACATTCATCGGTCTTAAGTCTATTTTATCAGGCCAATCCCCGAAGAGTTTACATTCCAATCTTAAGGGACATAGTTTAATTTTCTTTGAGACCAGTAGTAAGATAATCACTAATATCATTTTAATTAATAATAATTTCCCTCTTCTCTTATTTCTTTTTTTAATATACTAGTATATGCATAGTATTATAATTCAATGCAATAGAAGATTTCAATATCAATATGTTGTTCCTCTTCAAAAAAAAAATATCAATATGTTGTTGGAAGAGTTAGTAAGATGACTCTTCTATTAAAACAAAGAATTTGAATTTTATTATTGTAGTCACTCTCATTTGAAAGGTAGTTCAAACCCTTGTGAAAAGAGTGAGACATCCTGCAGGCTTGAGGATTATGGTCTCAAAATGATCTAGAGGGTCTAATTCTTGATGATCTAGAGGATCTCAAAATGATCTAGAGGATGACTACGGAGATGAAAACTACTACTTACAATGAGATTAAAAAAAGGAGAGTTTAGATGAGAAGATTCAATTCATCTATTTTGAGTTCGAATTTGGTCTTGGAGATACAGAAAGTTAAAATTCTTAAGAGATAATTTTGGCTATCAATTGGTCTTATATACCTTGCTTGACGGCTTTGTCTTCATAATTTTTTTCTTACGATCTCTGTCTTTATAATTGCGTGTACAAAATACACGATCTATACCAAAAAATATAATTAGTTGAAACAATGAAAATTCACCAACTTTATGTAGACATGTTCATGGGGTGCGTAAACGTGTAGAATCTTGCACTTAGAGTTTGAATTTGATTTTGTGTAAAAGTTTGTTACTCAAACATGACTCGTTTATTAAATGAGCGTAACTCTTTTTAACCAAATATCAAGTGTAACAAAAAAGTCCACCAAATACCAAGTGTAATTAAAAGTTCAAATTTTGTTTCCTCGAATATTCAAACTTAAAATGTTTGAGCTTAGTCACAACTCATAAGTAGGGGTGTTTGCGGTGCTGTTTGGTTCGATTTTGAGGTTAAAAGTTATATGAACCGCAAGATAAAAAAAACATGCAGTTTGGTTTGGTTCCGTTGTCTTTTAAAATGAAAATCAAACCAAACCAGAGCAATATGGTTTGGATTGGTTCGGTTGTTGCGGTTTTTCGCAAGACAATACAATTTTTTGTTTTCAACGTTAAAATCAAGTTAAAAGCTAAAAACGATTTATTTTCAACAATGTTTCAAATTTGATCAAACATTACAGTTTTATTTCCATCCTCCCATCAACATAGACCAAATTAAAAACATGGACCAAAAAACAATTATCTTCAGTAAGAAATACAAAAGACTAAGATTTTATCATTCTCTAAAAGTTTACATTGAGTTTCTATTTCAAGATATATCTAACATTAACATATATGCAAAAGTGCAAGTATAATTAAATTAAAGCACATAAATGCAATTTTAAAATCAAAAGCATAAAAAACTTAACAAGAGGAACAATATATCTTAGTAAAAAAAAACATGTCATTCTATAGAATTTCTCATTAAATTTCTATGAGTACTAGGTTTGTGGCCTAAGTTTAGTTAATGTTTCTCTTACATTTTAAATATATTCTTAATACTTTTGCCGACGAGCACTCCGCAAATGTTATTTTGATTTAGTAAGTGCGAGGAATCACTTTAGGTCTATATTCATGTATAACTATTTGGTCGTCTGCGATTGAATCAATTAGTTATTTTGCCACCGAGAATTAGAAGCCAGTTTATTCAATGGAATTTGCATCATCATCAAGGAATGGAGATGTATGTTGATGGATAGGTAGAGTTATATATGAAGAATAGAAAATATATAATCGATTAAGAGGAACCATTGGATGTGAAGTTATCTAAGTCTAATTCCAACACAACTTTCTCAAACTTATCATATTTTACTTGTGGTCCTGCTACCAAAACACTTTTACAAATTTAATTTAGAATTTCTTTGAATTTAAGTACGATCGATACTAAACACAGTCTATGTGGTTCGATACAATATACTTTTGATAAAACTAGCATAATATATTCTATTGTACGAGGATAGGTAAGATCCTCTTTATCATTGGACAAATGATAAAGTGCGTATTGTAAAAAGTTAAGGAAAAAGAGAAAGGACACAAGAAAATTATACTGATTCACTCCATAATATGGAGTTAGTCCAATCATGTCGCACTATCGAAAGATTTCAATATAATTCAACATATTACAACATTAAACACTAAGATAAGTTAGTCCTATATTTCCTTTCCTTAACCTAGATGACTTCCTAACCCTGACCTAGAGGATTATAAGATTTATAAGAGATAACTTTGTGTGTTTACTAAAACTCAAAGAGTGGTAAACTATATGATAACAATGCACTTAATGTGTATATCTTTTGATTGTATTTCTAAGTATTTATAAGGTAGGTTAGAGCATGTATATACAAATTTGTACGTTTGAGAGTTTGTAAGCTCGTAACCATCTTTAGCAAAATGTCATTCCTTTATATACGAGGATTTGAAATAAGTTTCTTGTTAAGTATCATTGTCTTTCAATGCTTGACTGTTGCGTGTAACTTTGCCTTGATTACAGTTGTCTGATCTTCACATTTATCTTCACCATTTATGCGTTTCATTGCTCTTTCCTTATGTATGCAGGTTAATGCTTGTTTTCCTTATCGTAGAAAGATATGTTGCATCAGGTTTAATTAAAACATAGTCTGTCTTGTTCTAGAGATCGCCTTTCTATAAAGGGTCGCTTTGATCCATAAAGTGTTCACCACAAAACGACGGCTCTTTCCTTGTGAATTACTAAGGAGAGATGAAATCACACCGATATAATATTACATTAATGTTACACCGTTCAATATATCGTTTTACTTGATACATATTTTCAAATTTGATCGTTGGATTGTAAATTTATATTAAATAGATTATTAATGAATCTTTTTACGAAAATCTAAAATATTTGATATGTTATTGAGATACATTAAGATTAACGATTAATGCACTTTTATATAACACCGTTTATCATGGTGCATCTTAATAACATATCAAATAATTTTAGAGTTTCGTAAAAATTTACATGAATGATTTATACGGTATAAACTTCTAAATAATTCAGTGGCCAACGTTAAAAAATATGCAAGTAAAATGACATCGAGCAGTATAACATTATATGTGTGTAATTTGGCAAATTATATGGTACACCCAACAATTTGAGTGTATTGATACACCAAATCATTAAATTAATAGTTAAATGTGTTATTTTTTGAAGAGAAAAATCGTTTTCTATCACCTATAATTATAATAACTAAATCTTATTTACCAAAAACGTCGACGAAATAAAATTTAATTTTTCCGAATTTTTAGTACTCATAATAGAGAATTTTGATTATTTTTTACATTTAAATGAAGAAAAAAAAATAGTATTTTTATAAACAATGAAATGATGTTTTTCTTATGAAATGATATTTTCTAAAATATAAATATCAACAAATAGTTCTTTATTTCATAAAAATCATAGTTAATTTATAGATTTTTGAAGCAAGAGTACCGGTACACCTTAATTTGCGGGTGTACCATAGAAGTTCCCGTGTAATTTAACTCTCTCTCATATGATTAAAGTCTATAACAAATTTCAATTTTGTTTTTTTAAGGGAAATTTCAATTTTGTTGAAATGTCTTGTATTCTCTCCGATGTTTTTACGCTTTTAATTTAATTTTTTTTTTATGAGTTTATATCGGTCATGATTTTTTTTTACACAAAATTGGCCATAAATCAATTCCCCTTTCAACTAATCTTTGTCAATAAATTTTTCAAAATATGGTTATAGGTTAACTTTAAAAAAGCTCTGAATCATAGCATAATTTCACAAAAAATAAAATTAATGAGCACCGTTGGGTATTTGAAGCTTTCTTTTTATAGAGGGTTTTTTTTTTGAAGGATTAAAGAGGGGTATTTGAAGAATTATGAATTCCATGTTTTAGATAAGTATAAAAAAACGTATACGCTGTTATTGACAAAGTTTCCAAGTGTGTTAATAAAGAAAGAAGATTGAAAAATGTTTATATGGTAACATGATATTGTTTATTTAATAAACATATTGTAACATGAGTTGTGAATGAGTGTATGCTACGTTGGATATGAGAAACAGAGGATTGGTTTCTCTCTTTGGTTGATTCAGATACAGAGTCATTAACCAGCTGCCCCTTCTTCCCGAATAATGAGTCGAGTATTGACCGCTGATGACAAGAGGGATATGATTTAACCATGGTTACCCTTAACCATAGTTAATATTAACTCTAGTTAAGAAATGGCTATTACTGAACCCTATAAAAAGGACATCACCAACATTGCAAATTTCCATCACCTATTCATTATTGCACTTCTTATGGTCGTTTTTACGATTATTTCTTTTGTTTCTCTTTAGCTTTCTCATTTTCCAGATTTCCTCAGCAACATCCTAACTACAATTCTTTGGTTCGTCCTATTTTTATTTTGTTGTACAATGTTGTTCTCTTTACATGTAGTTTGGTATTACAGTGAATTTGTCAACTGCGGTTCTCACAAATCCACTGTGATAGCAAACATGCAAACAATAATTTATGTAAACTCCACAATGACACATAAATACCGATAAAATAATCGGATGTAAACACTCCATCAATATCGTGTTAGTGTCATGATTTTTTTGCATGTTTGAAATAATTGCGTTAAACCACCGTGATTTTGTAAAAGTACACCCAAAGGTTTAACAAAACTTTGTCAAACACATGCACTTTGAATCTTTGATCTTGGAAAGTGTCAAACAAAGCATTGTTTACATTAGATATAATTATTTATATGATTGATTAATTCTATTTTTTGTTCTGCAGAAGAAAAAAAATGGCATCAAACGGAAATGGAAGCGTTGCAACAGAGAACGGGAGCAATGGGCTTCCAAAAATCACAACACAGAAAAGTGTGAACGGGATTTGTCACGATGATAGTGGTCCTACCGTAAATGCAAAAACAATTGATGAACTTCATTCACTGCAGAAGAAGAAATCAGCACCTTCTACACCTAATACAGGAACTTCAACTCCATTTGCTACTCTCTCTGATCAAGAACGCCAGAAATTGCAACTCCAATCAATTAGGTACTATATCTGTCACATTTTTAATTAATAATGCTTAATTTATGGACTATAGAGTATTGATATATCGTGTATTCATGTCCATAAAAAATGGGGAGTATTATGGTCATGGGAAAAAGTGGTAAAGCGGTGATGCAGTTACATTTTATTAAATTGTGTGCCTACATTTATTTGACTTTAATTTCAAGTTTTTACACGTATCAGTCAAACAATAAAAAATTACAGTATAATCAAAATTGCTTATGATTAAATTTTTGTGTGTTTTGAGTTGGTTGGAGCCGGAGTTCGAACCTTGGATACTTTATTTCTCCACTGCTTTACCACTAAACTACTTAATTTTTTTTTTTGGAATGATCATATTGAGAAACTTAATACCATTAATAAATCATAAATTATTTATGTGGGATTTATTAATAAATCATAAATTATTTATGTGTGATTTTTATGCAGTTATAACTAAAATTAAATTTTTAATGGTCAAATATTACAATTGATTTTTTAAAGGTAATAATATATTTCTCAAAAAAGGTTTATAATATATACTAACTGATTAAGATGCTAAAAGGTGTTTATATCTAAAGTATTATTTTAGTGCTCTAGATTGTTTAGATGAGATAACATTTATCTCATCTAACTTAATTATGATTTTAAATTAATTCATAAAATAGAAAAAGTTTACCACTCAATTGAGTCTACTATAAAATTAGTCTCTCGAGTTATGCATAAAAAAAGAGAAGAAAAAAAATACGCGTAAATTTTTATAATACCTACGTGTAATACACTTAAGTATAATTAATTATTTATTGCAAAATGGCGTTAAGTCAATTGAAAACAAGGCGGAAAATCCGTTTAGGCAACCTAAAAGGTGGGATTGTGGGTCCCATTTTATGTGGCGCCTTGACTAAGAAACTGATGAGATGGATCTGACGGTGCTAAATGCTCTGATTGCGTGGGACCAAATCAGCATTTCATCTTGGGTCTCTCACATACTCACACGTTTGCATAGAAAATCATTTTTTTTCTTTAAAAATAACCAAAAAAATATTCACATTAAATATTTTAATAAATGCCCGGAAAATTTATTTTAAAAAATGTTGATATTTTTCCCTAAATAGATCGATATTTTTGGAATGAACATTTTTGAATTGAACACCTAGATTAATTTTCATATTTATTCTTTGATGGTGTAAATTATATGTATATTAAATAAATTGTGAATATGTCAACATTTTTTTCTTGAAACAGTGCATCACTTGCATCATTGACAAGAGAAAGTGGACCAAAGGTGGTGAAGGGAGATCCAGCCAAGAGCCAGAAGGTTGACCATGTTCACCACCATCATGTTCCTACTCCAACCATTGCTGTTAGTGACAGTGCTTTGAAATTTACTCATGTTCTCTACAATCTCTCCCCAGCTGGTACTATACTCACTTCATTTCTGCACCTCCCTTAGTTAAATTTTTACTTTATGATTTTTTATTTGGTCATGTTTTTTCTAACTAATTTATTTATGATAGTTATAGTTTTTTTGAGGAAATGATAGTTATAGTTATAATCATCAATTTTGTACATGTAGTGTACGAAATGGTTTAAAACGTCACCCTCTCTAACAAATTTATTTGAAATACTACTAGTTATTTAAATCTTGTCGTTTTATGATCAAAGTCATTATTATTTAATATACATTTAAGAGTTGAATGATTATGCAACATGATAAAGTTATCAATCATATTTTGACAATAGTTAATGTAAAAAATTGTCCCTTTCTTACCTTAATAAAATGTATCTACTACATATTATTGGTAGGAATAATTAATGTGAAATTGTATAATTGATTTTGTTTTTTTCTGTTTTGTTTGGATTTGGTGTAGAACTATATGAGCAGGCGATAAAGTATGAGAAAGGATCATTCATTACTTCCAATGGAGCAATGGCAACACTTTCTGGTGCCAAGACAGGTCGTTCTCCTAGAGACAAGCGTGTGGTTAAGGATAATGTTACTGAAAATGAACTTTGGTGGGGAAAGTAAGTACATACTTTGGACAATATTTGATTCCATGCTTCTATCTCTATCTTTCAATGTTATTTGTTATTACCAAATATATATATACTCTTTGGATTAGGCGTATCTTGGTGTCGAATATGTATCGTGTCCGACATCGACACATGTAATTACATTGAATTGTATCATTTTTTTTAAAATTATTATCGGTGTTGACATGCCGTGTCCGAGTCTCTGCTTCATATGTTATTATGTACTATTTGATGCTATAATAATATTGTGCAAATTTTGTAAATTTTAGGGGCTCTCCTAACATTGAGATGGATGAGGAGACTTTCATGGTGAATAGAGAAAGGGCAGTTGATTACTTGAATTCTTTGGACAAGGTGGTGATTCCTCTCTTCTTTTTCTTTTAGTTTTCCAAAAAAGATGTGATAAATAATATAATAGTATAATAATTATAATAATATTTTACCTAAAAAGTGTGATCAATTAACATCACTTTCACACAAAAAATGGTGATATCATTTTTTACAAGCCAAAGACATTTAAAAATAAAATAAAAGAGACTTTATGTGTCTCATTCATTTCATGGCAGTTAAGATAATGACATAGAAATGGTGCATGTTGTCATTTTGTACAAGTGGGTTTTACTTGACCCTTTATGTGACACAAGATTATCTTCATGATGTGAAATGTCATTTGCTTGCAAAAGGATTGCGTTTTCTAATGACTTTGCGGTGCTTTGTATTTTAGTATAGATATGGGGATATTTTTTGTCACCATTTTGCATATTGCTAAGTGATAAAAGATATGTGTCCATTCCACTCCATTCTTTAAGAAAATAATTACTCAGCCTCAGAATTCATCATGCTGAGAATAAGTATATATGCTGTTAATTCCTTTCACAGTATAGAGCACCGTGCCTATGCTGTGCTAAGGCCTGTCCTTTTATGTGTTGTTGTATTATGACTAATGAGTTGATTGCCTCCATTAAAAAAAGCATCTATCTCTTCCTTTGTCTCAGTTAATTATCTTTTCTCTTATCTCAATTAACAAATTTATAAATTCATTGGTTAACATTGTTATCTTTTTGTTGAAAGATTATTTAGGAATTTATTTTGATGCTACAAAGAGACTTAGTAGTCTAGTTCCATTTTATAATTAAGGGTGGCTACAAGTTGAGGTGGACTAATTTAATTTTGGATAAAGATCAAATTTATTAAACTTAATTTGGTTTAGATGAGGATTTCTTTTTATTAGTTCAAACTAATTCATTCCAATTGGACAAGTTTGAGAGGTCAAGTTGATTTTATTATCCTTACAATAAATTTCAGTATCATAATGTCATCTTGGCTCAAGTCAAACAAGATAGAGTAGTACATTCCTTGAAATTTCACTCGATATAATAATGTTTTTAACAAACATAAAAACGAAAGTCACTTTTGTGAATGCACGAGTATCTTATTAGTAAAAGTAAGAAATAAATGTTGATGACTATGTAACCGCAGGTGTTTGTGAACGACCAATTCTTGAATTGGGATCCAGAGAACAGAATCAAAGTCAGAATTGTATCAGCCAGAGCATACCATTCATTGTTCATGCACAACATGTAAGTGTAAACTAAAGAATATTTTACAAAAAATTACCAACACTAGTTGTTTGGTTTCTCTTTTGTTCCTTGAAGACAAAAAAGGTATAAGTATCCTATATCGTTGAAAGCCTTATATATAATTTATATATGTATAAATAAAAAGGTATGTAAAAGCATCACTATAATAATGCAAAACATCCCAACTATGTAAAAAAAGTCGATAACTGGGTTGGTTACAGGTGTATCCGACCCAGTCCTGAAGAGCTGGAGAATTTTGGTACTCCGGACTTCACTATATACAATGCCGGAAAGTTTCCATGTAACCGTTTCACTCACTACATGACATCTTCCACTAGCATTGATCTTAATCTTGCTAGAAGGGAGATGGTTATCCTCGGCACACAATACGCCGGGGAAATGAAGAAAGGTCTGTTCAGTGTCATGCATTATCTCATGCCTAAGCGCCAAATTCTCTCCTTACACTCTGGTTCTAATATGGGCAAAGGTGGCGATGTTGCTCTCTTCTTTGGACTCTCAGGTATAGTATTCAATGTAGCTACCTCTTCCAACCAGCCATGCGCTCCCCGATATGTTCCCTTCCTTGTCCTATACTCCACTAGATATATACTTAGCCATGGATATTAGTTATGGCTTTTGTTTTCATTTTCTTATAATTCTAATGGATTTTTTTTTCTTTTTATTTTATTTGAAATAGGTACTGGAAAGACAACTCTTTCCACTGATCATAATAGATATTTGATTGGAGATGATGAACATTGTTGGAGTGAGAATGGTGTCTCCAACATCGAAGGTGGTTGTTATGCTAAGTGCATCGATCTCTCCCGGGAGAAAGAGCCTGATATCTGGAATGCAATTAGGTTTGGTACAGGTATATGTTTATCTTTGACTAATATAAAAAACTTTTATGTCGCGGTCTATATTCCAACCGCGCATATATTTTTCGAAACATTGAAAATTATTTTTGATTTGTTTTCTCTTTTGCATTGTTAGTATTGGAAAACGTGGTGTTTGATGAGCATACTAGAGAAGTTGATTATTCTGACAAATCGGTTACAGGTAATCAACGATTTTTTTTATTAATATTAAGATGAGTATTTGGATTTTGTTAATTCTTTTGTTTAATGGTTGACTTCATCAATTTTTGTTGTGTATAAAGACTAAGATGGTTTCATTATTCAATAGCTGACAAAAGAGGACTAAACTGTGACTTTGTCTTTTGCTAATTAACAGTTGACTTCGTACATCCTTACAAGTTGTACTTCATATGTAACAAGTAATCTATATGTTATTGTGAAAGGTCACTTTTAATTAAAATATAAACCTCCTGTAATACGGCACTATGGATAGGATTATAGGACGGTGTTAAATAAAGATACAAACATTTTAATTTCAAAGATAAATAAGTCAAACCTCTACTTGCCAGCTACTGAATTTTTTTAAAAAAAATTTGTACATTGTAATCATCCATTACAAGAAACCTATGTAACACTGACACTTCTGATCGAAGACGTGTGAGACAAATGTGACTACATTCAGTTAATTCATTTTTTACAATTATTATTAGTATCGTGTCTAATGTCTATATCGGTACTTCATATCAAAAAGTCTCAGCTGATGGTTACATGCGGTGATTTTTTATTGCAGAAAATACCCGTGCAGCTTATCCTATAGAGTACATACCAAATGCAAAGTTACCATGTGTTGGACCTCATCCAAAGAATGTTATTCTTTTGGCATGTGATGCATTTGGTGTGCTACCACCTGTGAGTAAGCTAACCCTGGCGCAGACCATGTACCATTTCATCAGTGGATATACTGCTTTGGTAATAAATTTCATACTGACTGTTTTTTACTATTTACTAAACCAATGTTGCTTCAATTATATAATTCTAACCATTTTTATGTAGGTGGCTGGTACTGAGGATGGTATAAAGGAGCCACAGGCAACATTTTCAGCTTGTTTCGGTGCAGCATTCATAATGTTACACCCTACAAAGTATGCTGCAATGCTTGCTGAAAAGATGGAGAGTCATGGTGCAACAGGGTGGCTTGTTAACACTGGTTGGTCCGGTGGCAGGTATGCTTTTAGTGCTTCTCTTTGCAATATTATTGAGTTTCTTCATTTTTTCGCGCTAAACATACTATTGTTGTACACAACAAAATCTAAAAGGATGTTCTTGTCTATGTCAAATTAATGCAGCTATGGTACCGGGAATCGTATCAAACTAAGTTATACTAGAAAAATTATTGATGCTATTCACAATGGAAGCCTCCTGGGGGCAGAGTACAAGAAGAGTGAGATTTTTGGCCTTCAAACCCCAACTGAAGTGGAGGGTGTCCCTTCAGAAATTCTGGATCCTATCAATGCGGTAAGTAATCCTAAAACCGTTCATTTATTCACCTTGCGTGGTAATAAAACACTTCTAATTTAGAAACGAGATATTAATAATTGGTATTTTTGATGGATTGCAGTGGTCAAACAAAGATGCGTACAATGCGACATTGTTGAAGCTGGGTGGATTGTTCAAGAAGAATTTTGAAACCTTCACCAACTACAAAATTGGAAAGGGTGATGACAACCTCACAGAAGAGATTCTTGCAGCTGGTCCAATCTTTTGAAGTGAAGCAATGCTGTGTTGTGTGTGGGACTAGGATTGTTACGGGGGTAGAATAAATGTGGCCTTATCATATATTGGTTGGGTTGGTTGGTTGGGTCAGGTTCATATTTCTAGTCTTCACATTTGTGCTAGTCTTCACTTTTGAAACTGTTTTCGTATGAGTGCAATTCATATGTCATATGTGCTAGTCTTTACATTTTCATATCCTCATTGTAGTGTATAAATAAATTATATCACTATATCCTTCATTTTTATTTTTTTTAACTTTCTCTTATCAAGAACAATTTGCTAATAGCATAAGGACCTCGAACATTTTGCTATATCAAAGATCCAACGTAATTACAACTACAATTTTCCTATATCAAGGATCATAATAAAACTCTGAAGTTCCTATTTAAGAAAGAGTGTCCTTCCACCGAACAAGTACGTAATTAAGAGATTCTCCTCAAAGGTAAGGTAAATGATTAGGAACTCAGTCCAAAATTAACTTGGAAAAATAGGATCTCTATCACTAGTGTCTACTGGTGTAGTTAGGCATACATGAACTCCGACAAACCATAAAAAATGTCAATTTACCTTTTGCCGTTTAACTTTTTACACATTTATCTTTCACTCTTACTTTTAACTTTTTTTTTTAAAACTCGATATCCGATCCAAGGACCGACTAATCTAAGGGGACCAATTCCACCACTCACTTGGCGTCCCGAGGGAATCAAACGTGAGACCTTGAGTGAAGCACACTCCAAGATCTCAAGTCAACGACTAGGTCAACCCCAAATTAATTTTAACTTTATTCTTATTTAACATGAGTTCACCCTCACATGAGTTTTCCGTGCATAAAAGTTTTTTGGGTCGAATTTTTTTCTTGAAAAACTTCATTTCAAGTTTCAACATTTCGTGTTTGAATAGAATTTCCAAAAAAAAAAAAATTAATAATAGTCTAATTTGTTTAACTTTTACTCCCGGTTTGATGACTGGTTTTATTGGTTCGATGATCGGTGTTGATGTCGGGTTGGTTTCTGATGGTTGGTGTTGATGGTCACTATTATAAGCAAAAATTAACTTTTTAGGTTCATTTAATAAATGATGTATTTAGTCAATAATATAGACCAAAAACATTATTTATTGAATGAACTTACAAAGTTGATTTTTGCTTATAATAATGACCGGAGAGAATACCATAAAACTTAATATAACGTTTTCGAAAACTTTACTATCGAAAAACTTATAGGTTTGTATTTTTTTTACAGGTGTACTAGTGTAGTACTCCAATTGGTGTGGAAATCACCATAAATGAAGTTATATTAAGTTTCAACATGTTCTTTTGGATTGTAGCGGAAATCGAACTCTTGAATTTTAAAACTTAACATAACTTCATTATGGTGATCAGTGAAATCGTACATGAGTTTCCTCGAAAACTTTATGAATTGATATTATGGTAGAAACTCTTTAAATTAATACTCGGTAAATTAATAAATTCTTTAAAATAATAAATTTGTCAGGTCCCGACTTAGGTCAATGTAAAAAATTGAAAAACACGATAAAATAATAAGATAATAATTTTTCAGGAGATCCCTTTATAATTTTCGGTCCCAAGAAAATCATAAATTAATAATTTATAGAAACTGAAAAAAATATATTACACTCTATTGAAATATGATTCAATAGTTGTCTGTTTTCCTTTAAAGTTCAAGTCTGTTTGGAGCTCATCTCTAACTTTTCTTATTGCATCCAATAGATCATGTGTTGTATTTTTTATATTGTATTTTTCCAATGCATATGAACCCAGTAGTTACTAATTTACGTTGAGTCCAAGGTTCGCTGCAACGTAATTCTAAAAGGCATAGACTAATTTGCCTTTTGTTTGGTATGTACTATATTATTACTTAAAAACTCTTTAAATTAATAATTATTAATTTATCGATAAATTAATAACTCTCTAAATTAATAAATTTCTTCGGTCCTAACATTATTAATTTATAGAGTTTCTACTGTATTTCCTTGATCTACGTTTTCTCCCCTAGGTTTGGTAACAAGTATTTTTCGTTTTTTAGTTTTCTTTAGATAAGTTGCAGTTTTATAAGTGATGTTTTTTTTTTGCCTAATATAATAATTAATAAGTAAAAAAAATTCCATGACTTGAGTTTTGTTCAAAAAACAATCCAGGAAATTAGATAATTATTATAAATTAAAATAAATCCAGGAAATTAGATAATTCTTATAAATAAAAATAAATTTTATAAGAGTTTACTAAGATATAATACAAGAGAAAGAAAACTTAATATAAGTTTTTTAGGATTTTTTTTTTTAACAAAAGGAAAATGTTGTAGATTAGATTATTTTGAACAAATATTCTGAAAAAAAAATGGCGCGCATATGACAGCCCTATAAGTTAAACTTTTAGTGATTCTTTTTACCCTCCTGCTTTTCACGCACTCTCCTAATTTACCATTATACCCTCCATTCAGATTTTATACTCTAAACTATGCTTGGTGGAGTAGTGTTAACAACACTTTTTTTTTAACACTCTTCCAAACACCCACTTCCTTATTGGTTTAAATCAAAGTAGGTCTCACACTTTGGAAATGGGTTTCACTTAAAATAGTGGGGCGTACATTAATTTCCACCAATAAAAGAGTGAGCGTTAAGAGAGAATGTCCCTAGCATTCATCATGTTTGGTGTATTTCAGATTTTGTAATCCAAATTGTGATGAACCAATTTTGATCAAATTCAAAATGACATAAATTTTTTTAGGGGCAAAATGACATAATATATATTGACAACAAAATTTAATAATTCATCATCATATTTTATTAATTGAATAAGATTATAATACATTTAGATTAAGATAACACTAACAATTACAAAATCTTTGACACTTAAAAGCTTAATTTGTAGTAGAAGAAGGTGGAGGTGTAAGGAGGAGAAACTTTGTCATTCCCCTCGTGCACTCTTAGAAGAATCCGCGAGAACAAGATGGTAGAGTAGGAGAAGATGGAAATTGATCGAAAGAATCCCAAATCCAGTTGGATCTGAAATACAAGTTGAAATGAGACGTCAAACTTTGAATATTCATACTAACCACGTACCTATTGTCACAGAGATCACTTTTGACCCTGTGTATACGGGTGGCAAAAAGGGCCAAACCGACTCGTCAATAACTCGTCTAAAAATGGTCGGACCAACTATATATGTAGGGTTGAAAATTTCACCCCACCCAATTTGATGGCGGACCGGTGTTTTTTTTTTTTTTTTTTTTAAAAAAATTAAATTAAAAACTTCACATAAGCAATGTAAAAATATATAAATTTAAAACCAATTTAAGGAAATCAAAATATATAACTAATGACTCCACTAAAAATATGAAAATAATCATTCAAACATATAAGTCACATAATCTAGAAATTTGTAATAAATCAATAAGAAATTCAAAATAAAAACTTCATGAGTTATCAATCGACTAACTGTTGAAAATATGAGGCTAAAATCATTTAACAAAAGTAATAAAATTAATTGAATTTTTTCCCCACTACACGGAGGAGAAAATTGAAAAATTGATTATGACTTATAAATAAAAGAAGTGAAAAAGAGTTTCTTTTTAATATATCAACCAAACGGGCCAACCTGCGTCAGTCACCGCCCCGCTTTTTTGCGGGTTGGGTGGAGCGGGCACCCTACAAGTGACGGGTTCAAAATATCAACCTATCTCGTTAAAAAAGGGAGGTAAACGGGCTAACTCGACGGATCCAACCTATTTTGTCATCCCTACATGTGTATAGAAGGCCAACAGTGTTACTACGACTTCCTAACCTCCTGAAACATAAGAAAGAAATACAAGGTGATAATGTGAGTTAGGATGAGAAGTCGTGAATAATGAGTGTGTATTTATAAGCAAAATACCCACATAAAGCGTGTCATCAGTCTATAATACATGTAAAACACCACTTTTTGACCCAAAAATCAATTTAACCTTCCAAAGACTTGCTGACCATTCCACCGTCCAAATTTTGGATCATTTGATAGTACACAATCAGAAAATTTTCCAATATTGCTTCAGAGTATATATTCTGAAACATGTCAAAATTGTGTAAAAACTTGTACGTTAGAGGGTTTGATACAATTCAAATTATATTCTCCGAACCAATTAAGTACAAGATTTTTATGTGGTCTATATTGCACCAACAGTTTCTGTAGTCCACGACGCACGTAACCTTTTCTAAATTGGTGTGTTAAGTTTATTTTTAAACCACACCGCAGAACAATGAACACTTATCCAGTATATATAAACACCAAACAAGTTGCAGGTTACTTCAATGGGGGAAACCTAATCTGTTTATGGTCCATGTTGATGTCGCACTATCTGGATTGAAGGATCAACTAGACCAAATTACCGGTCGTCTCATCATAGAGACACAAAAATGGTGGACAATGTTCAGTATCATCGTCTGTCGATATACTTAGGTCGACACGTTCAATTTACCCAGATGAAGTTCCAGAACGACGACGTGAAAGTCATCTTCTTTATATTTGGTTAGCATAGTTCGAAGAGACTGATTGAGTTAGATGCTTCTTTGATAAGATCTTTTTGTTACATAATTCAAACGAAGTATTTAAGGAATTTTCAAGAGCACATGAGAAGTTGGTAGGGTGAGAAAAGAAAATCTCAAACTTTTATTGGGCTAGACAAAACAATCTGATGAACGTGTAAAGGCCCAAATACAGTTGCAATAATTATTACAGTTTTGTCGATTTAAAGATTAAACTCTTTGAGGGGGGAAGGGACTATGGAAAAATCTGGAACAACAACAAAATAATTTCTTCCCCTTTATCAACTCATTCTTCGCACGATTTCATTCCACCGCTGCTCAATTCACTTCGCATCGCATCGCATCATCAATCACGGTACTTTCTTCCTCAATTTCGATTCTCTGTCTTCATTGCTTCACACCCATTATTCCATTTTCTTCTTTCCCCCTTTTTCTTTTTCCCAATTTTTTTTGCAATTTTCCCCCAAATTTTTCAATCGATTCGGTTTTTCCCGATTATATAACTCGTTTTTCTTCATTCTCGCTATTCGATATTTCAATTCCGTAAGGTGGGTCGGTGATTATATTGGTGTGTATCAATTTGGGGGAAAAATCAATCGTAGATTTTGAAAACCCTAATTTTACTAATTTTCTGAAATTTTCATACTTTTTGTTTCTGGGGTGTTTTTTTGTGCAATTCAGTTTTTTTTAACACTGTTAGTTATAGTTGATGCGAAATTTAGGTTTGAATCTAATGTTAATTGCATTGCTATGTGTATCAATATATTGGTGTTTTTTTTTGTCAATTGGATTCTGATTTGATCTCTTGATATTTTGTAGCTGTTGATTTGATTCTGTAGCTATGATTCAAGCCGCAATGCGGGGCTATGATCAAGATGTAAGTATTCTCAACTTTAAGATTTGAATTACTGTTATTGATTTTGTTATCTTTGTTTTTTTTCTTTCTGAATTGAATATGGTTTTTGTTGTGACTTTTTTGTGTTCAGGAATATGAGGATTACGATGATTATGAGGACGAACAACTGGAGGAAGGGGAGGGATATGAAGAGGAGGAAAGGGAAGAGTATGTGGTGGAAGAGCCTCGGAAGCCCACTAAGGAAGAACTGGACTACCTTGAGTTGAGGCAGAAGTTGAAAGAATCAATCAGAAAAAAGATGCAGAAGCAGAATAGTACTTCCGTTGCAGATTCAAGTGGTAGAAAGAAGCAAATTCAACGTGATAAGTGAGTATTGAAACCATCTTTTAACCATATACACAGTCATAATATAATGCTTAGGTTCTGTTTACATTAATTTTTATGAGACTCAATTCCAAACTAATTAGGGAATAGGGATTTGGTTTATGAGTGCATTGCAATTTTATGTTACTCATTTCTTAAAAAGTCCTAGTGTTTGTTCTACTCTCCACCCTATGCCTTTGCCTTGGAGGCATGATGGGAGTTAAAAATACTGCTTTTTTTGTGTGGCAATTTGTATTAAGGGCCTGTTTGGATTGGCTTATTTTTGATATTATGCAAAACAACTTATGCAAATAAATAAGCTTTTATGTATTATTCATAAGCTTGTCAAGGTAGTTTATGAAAAAACAGCTTATGAAGTTACCATTTTCGTTAGTGAGAACTTATGAATTAACATGAAAGCTTATTTATTTGCATAAGCTAAAAAATAAGCCATTCCAAACGGCCCTAAGTCAGTCGTTTCAGGAATGCAAACTCATTTTCTTATTTGCTTCACTTTTGGAGACTTCTTTTCTAACAAATTTGCGACCTTTCTCTTTATCTGATTATCCCCATAGATGTACGACCCTATTACATGTCCATGTTTTTTTTATTGTTTTAACTGAAATTGTATTTTTAAATGCGTCATGGTTGGTGTTGCGCGTTTCTTTTTTCAGATGTCTGTTGTTTCCTATCTGTAACTTGTTGTAATTGTAAGGCCACAATTATTTTTATGGTCTTGCTTGTGTAACTATTAGTTATGCATGTTTTGCCCTCTTCATTGATATGGTTTGTTGTTTCATAGCACATATAATATGTGAAATATGCCAAGAGGAATAATCTTGAAATATTCTGTCCTCAATATTCATTTGTTGCTACAGTTATGGGTCTTTTTTTGGTCCTTCTCAACCGGTTATTGCACAGCGAGTAATCGAAGAGAGCAAATCGTTGCTAGAAAACCGACATTTGGTGCCCATACCTTCTAACACACCTCAAATTGTATGTATTCGACACCTTGTATTTTTTACTTTCCTTTCAATATTGGTTTATCAATTTCTGCTTGATATTGTTAATCTTCTTTTTAAGGTGTTATGATTAATAATTTATACTGTGGAATTTTTTAAATGTGATAAATATATGGCGTCTTGTGGCTACTGGCACCTGTTTCCTCTTAGTAATGTAACCAAAATTTAAACTAATAAACAACATGGTGCCTTTTTACATTTGTTGGGGTCAGCTATATGGATCAAATAATACTTAGATGTTTTCTCCAAAGTTATTTACCTCTATCTCTCTTCATGGTTTGGTCTATTGTAACTCTGTTGACCTCCCTCTACTTATTAACTATTGAACCTTATTTGTATGGTCAGCTCTCTTCAGCGTCGTTTCTATGTGTATTCTTTATACATGACCAAACTACCCAATTTGTGACTACCATCTTTTCTAGTGAAAACTATCCTGATTTTATATCTAATGACTGTATATATAATCTTAGATTTGTTGGTGTATCGACTCATACATAGGATAATTCTCATATCTTCTATATTGAGTTTAATTTTCTATTGGTCATCACTTCCTATCATTTAGTGGGCGTTTAGAATAATAACTTATTTAGGCTTATCATTTAGCAGGCGTTTGGAACAATAATAACTTATTTAGACTTAACTTATGACGTAGGAACTTGTTTAAGTTATTGAATAGCTTATAAAATATCTTATGATATGTTGATTATCTGTTTTCAGTTTATTTTTGTAAGCTCTTGGTATAGTTTTAGAAACAACTTATGGAGTGTTTATTTATAGTTTACCCTCATATCCTCCACGATCGTAGAAACACTATACTTACGTTCCCATGTAATAAGTGCTTATTGAATATGTTCTTGTTTGATTAGTGATTACACAGTCAGTGGGATGCTAGAATTTCTCATGGTATATGACATATTTTTCACTATTTATTTCACATTGATATTTACTTCCTTAAGCTTCACTTCCAATTGTAAAATCCTCTTAGGAGTGATTCATGATGTGTAATATGGTCAGAAATACGACAGTTCTGTTCTTGCCTATTATGTGGCTGAATAGCTAAGTTGTTAAACTTCTCTTAATTTTGCGTAAATCTTGTATTTTTTTTAGCATTATTCTAATAGATGTTTGTTTTTTTTATGCTGTTCGCACATTGCTTGGGATATGTTTGCTATTAACATTGCTTTGGTGTCTTTTTTGCTTTGTGTTACGTACGTTATGCAACTTTCTCATAAATATCCTGTGTACAGAACAAAAGTACAAGTAAAGTATCTAATGGTGTATTGAAGTCTCCAGCTCAGAAGCAGCCACCCAAAGTCAACGAGGTATTGTAGCTGCTGTATACAATTTGCTTTTGTAACACACTAGTCATTATCTGCTATTCTAATACAATGAACTGTTGTGTTTAAGCAGAAGCTAGTTAAAGCTGAGAAACTCAAGGTTACTAGAGATTACTCGTTTCTTTTGTCTGATGATGCGGATCTTCCTGTTCCATCAAAAGAGCCTCCCTCCAGGAATACATCTGTGCGCAGTTCTGGTATGTTGTTTATATTTTGTGCTGTTCAATTGTGTGGGTTCGAATATATTTTACTGTGATTAAGGAAACTTATACAGGGTTTTTGCTGATGTTAAAGTGGGACAAGCAGCTCAAGTTCCTGGAAAGAGTAAACCGTCTTTTAGCAGTGGTGGCAAGCTCGTTCGTGGTTCTGGTGAGAACCGGAAACCTGTTGCTGGGGCTAGTCACTTAGCTCCTAAACCGCGATCCAATTACAAGTTAAGTTCTACGAGTCAGGCCAGTAAGGTATCAGTAGATTCTAGAAAACAGCTTGGTAACAACAGTGTGAATGGACTAGGCCGGCCGTTATTGCCTAAAGGCATGCCTACAAAGATGCATGTTAATACCTCGGTGAGTAAATCGGTCACACCTGGCATGAGAAATCCTGTGAATGGTGTGCAGAAGCCAGCCCCTTCAAAGGTTCCATCATCTGTCCCGAAGCAGGGCGTGGACCAAAGAAGAGATGTACGAGAACAGTATAAACCCAGAACAGTACCAAAACAATCAGTTTCATCATCAAAAGCTCAGGTATAATACTATATACACCCCCTTACCCAACAAGAACACGTGAATTTGATTCACCGCTCCTCATCATTATTTATGTTCAATTGCTTAACAGGTAAGTAAGCCGCCACTTAAACAAATTCCCAAGCGTTCTGATTTGCGTGATCAGCGCCCCAAGAGTATAGTTAGGAAACGCCCCCTTGAACAGCCTGAGGAGAATTGGCGCAGCGAGATCAGAAATATGTTTAAGTAAGTTCTCTATGTTTAAGTCCCCTTTTTTCTAGTTGTTAATGCTCGATTTCTGTGCCGTGTTTACTGATAATTGTAAACTTCCAAATGGGGGAGTCTCGTTTTAATGACTGATGGACCTCGTCCTTTCATTTCAGATGATTTATTATACTTGATATTGATAATTTTGTTGGATTTTTTGTAGTTACAACCCCAAGAATTATGTTGATGACGATGACGACTCCAATATGGAGGCAGGCTTTGATGATATCTTGAGGGAGGAAAGGAAGAGGTTGGTTTCTATAAAGCTTTTACTATGATATTAACATGGTTCTTCAATCATATTTTTTCTTAATATTTAGAACACAAAATTTACTTGATAATAAAAATCTTTCTTCCATTCCTTAGTTTGTAGCTAAGCAAAAAATAAGAAATATTTTGCTAGAAAATGTTTGAAGCAATCTTTTGAGCTAACAGAAATAAACCAAAAAAATGTAATATTTTCTTGTGCTGATGATTGGCTATTACGTGTGTGCAGTGCAAAAATTGGTAGAGAGGAGGATGAACGTGAGAGGTTGGCGGAGGAGGCGGCGGAAAAGGAGGCGGCAAGGAGGCGAAAGTTAAAGAAGCGTAAGCTTGGCTTGTAACATCAAGAGATTATCGGTTTGATTATCATGAAATCCGACTTGCTCAATTCAGTCCAATGGGGATGATGTTTTGTTAAGCTAGTTTGTATTATATTTTGTAATTTATTTATAATAATGCTAATCATACAACTAATGATTGCAATTTTATATGTTACGAAGAGGGCTAATCATATAATATAATGATAAATAATATTATTCATAGTTACTTAAATAAGCCGGTCTAATAGGCCTAAGAGGCTTTTTGAATGGTCTTGGCCTGACCTTTTAAGCTAAATAGGCTTCTAAAAAAGCTTAGGCCTTCTCTATTTAAGAAAAAAGTCTGGTCTAGCCTGACCTGACTTGTCGTAGGCTAGGCCGTAGGCCCCTGTAGGCTGGCCTGACCTATTCCCATCCCTACATACTGCTTTTAAGTAATTTTAATAAACTCTACGTGATAACTAATAAAAAAAAACAAAATACTTGCTACTTATATGAAATACTCTGTTTTTTTACCTCAAAAAATAAATACTTTTTTTAATTATACTAGCAGAAAGACGGAGAATCGCGTGCCCGTCTTTACGCTCTTTTTATTGCGCTAACACGTGTAAATAAATTATTAACGGTATTTTGTATTAAATTTTGATTTCAATTAAAACTAAAAGTACAGATATTTGTGACTTTCAAATTGTAACAAATCGAACACATCATGTTTATCTTTTTCAATGACAACAATAATTTCACAAATATAATATAAACTTTTACTTTTTTAATAACACAAACAATATGACATCAATATAAAGGGTATAATTGAAATAATAAAAAATTTAGTCTAAAACCCCTATCCCTTTATATATAGTTATATTATATCGTTATATTATTTTCAAAAATATAGTTCAGTTTTTTCTGGAAAGAAATAGTTTAGTTAAATGTATATTAATTAACTATTAATATATATAAAATAAAAATAAAATGTTATACAATGTCATAAAATATTTGTTCAAATATTTTTGAAAATAATATAACAAAGTAATATAACGATGTGATATGATGATTATGTAAAAAAAAAAATAGTCCAAAACCCCTATCCCTTCATAACCAACCTATGTAATCAGAAAAAAATGTTCAATAATAAGATTACGGACCACATAACAAATCTAATTTCTCGTGAGACCACCTTAACCAATCTTAGTAACACTTGATTTTAATTGGACACGTGTTGTGTAGGATGCATGTTTGTTTGTTGTCTTGTTCTTTTTGGCCGTAGAAGTTTCTAAATAAAACATTGATGATATTTCTATGATGAGAACAATTTATTTTTTTAGAGCAATTTATGATGATAATAATAATAACATAATATCACTCTTCACTTGCATTATTATTACGTAGCAGTATCATAACATGACATGACATAAGCTGAAATCAGTTCAGTTTCAGTTTCAGTTCAGTTCAGATATTATGGTGCAATTGTTGAACTCAACTATGTCTATTTTGGGAATTCCATCCTCTTTTCTTCCAAAACCCACTTCACTACCTCCTCTTTCTTGTTTCAGGTTACTCTTCTACTCCTAAATAATTCATAATTTAGACTATGGTTTTCTAAAGATACAGAAAGAAAAAAATTTAGGTGTATTAGAATTACTAGAGAATTTTTAAACAGTTTTTTAAAAGTGAAATTTGCTTTAATTGAAGCTCTATTGTTTAATTTTTAAGCATTTTTAAAATTTATTGGTGGTTTTATTTTAAGTGAATTATCATAAATATATTTTAATGGAGAAGCTTTTATCAACTACAAGCTAATTTAACTTGGTTTTAGTCTATTCTTCTTGTTTCATTTTTTATACTGTGTTTTCAGGAATAATGGAGATGTAAGTAGCTTACATGAACAAAGGTAAACTGTTTAATTTTTTTTTTAACTGTATATTGTTGTTAGCCAGTTCACACACAAAGCTATTTGGCAACTGATTTTGGAATCTGTATCTTAGGTTAGAGGTTAACAAAAATGAGGACATTTCCAAGGTATGTGTTTTTGTTTCAAATATGTTATGTTTTATAATTAAGATCGAATCGATCGGGAGTACCTGAGTTCGAACTCTGGCTAAATAATCATAAGCCAAGTTTTACTAACCTTCTGACCGAAATCTGGATTACCAGGGCCTTTTTCCTAGATTTCTGAGGGTTAAAACCAAACAATATTGTGTTTTCTACATTCCCCTTTTACTCTTACTATCTTAATTTCTCTAGTGTTTCATTGTTTTCTTATTGTTGTTTTTTCCTTTCTTTTTTTCTTAGTCATTATCTGATGATGGCCAGAATGTGAAACATGATAATATTTGGCAATTATTCAGAGAAGCACAACAAAGTTAGTTCTTTCACCACACTCATACTTGTGGTTTTGTAGAAGAATGTTTAGTAATTTTTGGTATATTTTTCTTATTTCATGCAGACATACTATACTTAAACAATCAACGCCTAGGTGCCATTGAGGAACTTAACAAAACGAAGAAAGAAAAACAGTCCATACTTGATAAGGTGAAGAAATTGGAAGCAGAAAAGCAGGAGAGTGCTGGTAAAAGTGGCTATCTTCTGTTATAGTACTAAAACATGCTTGTAAACAACAAATTGAAACAGAAGATATTAACAAGATAACCAAAAATTTGATAAAATGAACACACGAGTTGATCACGTAGTTTGGCCAATTGTACATATGTTTTCGCAGCAGAACGGCTACTGCGATTTCTATTAATCACAATTAGAGTTACATGATTTCAACTTGTGTTTAAATACTCTTGCTCCGCTAGAGTAACTACACACCCATGAGGATGAGGATTAATTCTATTTTAGCGATGACATGTTTAAAATTAATTCGAGTTTAGCAATGATGTATTTATATATGTTCTTAGAAGCATACAACTCATACTAGACTCATTAATTAAACAATTATTTCTGTTTTTATTTTGTAAACCAGATAAGCTATCAATTTGTTCCGAATTGCTGCTTCGAATAGACTCAATGGTCTTAGGCAATGTGATTAGCCCTGCAGAAGCATCCGACTTTAGAAGTTTGGTCTTACACCATAAAGTGAGTGTGGCTGATGTCTTTAATGTCATTTCACATAAAAGAGATTCTGAACTTGTGGGAGAACTTCGTCACTTCTCAGATCAAAGCAAAAAGTAAGTCCTTCCTGCAGTTGATCGTTTATTTTTTCACATTTACATGTCTGTTAATTTTTCTCGCTCTTCGATTTTGCTTTCTTGGAGTGATTTTTGGAAATATGATTGTTATTCTTTGTATAAACTTCATTCAGGAATAGCTTTCATATTATTCACATTTGCACGGAAATGACACCATTGGTCTCTAGAGGATCTATAGCATCATATGTAACCGGCACATCTCGTGCACTTCAAAGAAGAGGTCACCTTGCAGAGGTTATATTGCCCAAGTAATATAGAAATTAATGTCCATCTGTTTCATTGCTTCTTCTGTTATTTCTTTCAATTTAAAGTCAACCAAAGTAAACATGAGAGTTTTAAGCTATTTTGTGATCTTTATGTATGACTATAAAACTACGATGTAGGTATGCATGCTTAGACCTGGATGAAGTGCAAGGTTTGCGTGAAGTTAATGTGGAGGTTTACTCATATTTTAATGGTCAACTACACGGAAACAGAATTTGGACTGGGTTAGTTTGGCTTTGTTCGTCTATTTGATTACCATAGTTTTGCATATAATATGAATGTCAAATAATATGTACCGGCGGTGATAAAAGAATTAATGAAAGTTATTAGAGCTAATGTTTCAAGTCTTGTTTCTTGTTTATGTGAATAAGGAGTTGATTTATTCTCCTTATTATATTTATTAATTTGTTCCTAGATATAAGGACATAAATCAGAAATTGATTTGTTTCCATTATATGTAATTATTTAGTGTAATTATATGTATAGC
>Ga0228710_1000231_pt1 | contig 58935 bp, 31 predicted proteins | sample MedpolnodulmetaG_FD_177995 | JGI IMG/M metagenome (GOLD analysis project Ga0228710, IMG submission 177995) | Root nodule microbial communities from Medicago polymorpha collected in Santa Monica, California, United States - pink nodules | ecosystem: Host-associated > Plants > Roots > Nodule... | reverse complement strand
TGTATTTTTTTTTTTTTTTAAATGAGATTATCATAAGAGTTGTTCTATGCTTTTGATCTTTTAGGTAAGGGAGGGAGATCGAGTTATATATATGTGTGTGTTATGCAAAGATCAACTTTTCATCTTTCAACTTACACAGTCAATGTTATCATCTGAAATAATTCATTCAGTCTAATTAAATACAAGTAAAAATATGGTGTATACCATTCAAAAAAGAGGAAGAAAAAACAGAACAAAGGGAGTACATTCATTAGATACCCTCTAATCATATCCAACAAGGATTGAACAAATAAATATAATAAAGATTTCACCTCAAAAAATATAGTAAAACGTTTTTCTTGACGCAATATAATAAAGGTTTGACCTAACATATATATAAGATGAACAACTTTTTTTTTTGAAGGATATAAGATGAACTTGTTCAACAATCGTATGCTCGTCTAATCTTAATTTATTCTTCCTTATTTTATTTTATATAAAATAGGTGTGAAATATCAACCAATTTTGTTGATGATTAGCCTTTGCCAAGTAATATTACTGGTCACGTTAATGATCTTGTTGCGAATATTAAATATTTTTTTAAAAGGTTTATGATATTACTAATAATCATTCTCCTAATTACCCTCACTCTCATGCAAAAGAAAGAGGTTGAATTATGGTCAGTCTAATCTGTCCTTACCAATTAACTAATTATAGTGTTCAGTTAAATAACTATGATTACATGTTGAACTAATTAACCAGTTAGATGATGTTCATTCAAACCTTAAAATTGATTGTATATGTACATATATGAGTTTGATATTCAACAAAATAATAATTAATCAGACTCTAATTATTTTTCAGAATTTTAGATTATTGCTCCCTCCTGTCATTATAAGCAAAAACTAACTTTTTAAGTTTATTCATTAAATAATGTATTTAGTCTATGTTATTGACAAAATACATCATTTAATAAATAAATCTAAAAAGTTGATTTTTGTTTAATAGCGACCGAAAGGAGTATAATCCACTGAAGAGTTAAAAAAGTTAGAATGCTTGAATCTCGTACATTTTAGAAAAATCAACAAAGCCAAATAAAGATATATAAAAAAAATAAGAAATGATATTTGAACATTCATTTTATGACATCTTTTGTGACAATTTTCTCTATCATTCTCATATTATTTTTTACTTTATCTCTCTATTGTTTTGGTTTTTGTGCAACTACCTACTATTTCTTTGTAAATTATGGTTGTCTCATAAGTTGTCAACCAAATTAATTGTTGAAATAAGACTCTTAGAAAAAATGTATTGTAGTACTAGAAGAGCACACATGTGCATTGTTTTGTGTGCAATTTGTAGAATCAAATGTAGCATACTAGTATTAGATCCTTTTACAAAACTACGAGTTATCTGAAAAGCTAGCCACCAAAGGAGATTTTGGATAGGAACTGAAAAACAAAAGTACAAACTGGCATGTCCACATATATGTATAATGAAAGGAAATGTTTTAAATAGAAAAATCTACACATTGCTTAATTATCAAAAACATACAAGGATTGTGTGGACCTTATATTTATCTGGATCACAATTTTGGAATCTTTTAAGTTTTTTTTGGATTTTTAAAATTTATTACTGAAAGTCCTTCTTCACCCTTCATCTGTTGGAGGAAAATGATGCTACATTGTGGGGGCAAGTTTCTTTTCTTTGAATCCTGATTTTTATGTTTTCTTCAAATAACTACCGACAACTCTTGGGAAAAACTTCAAGTTTAAGTACTTTTTTATACAACTTATATTTAATAAGGTTCCTTGAAATATTTCCATATTTTTTCAATCAAAATGTATTAGGTTTTAAATCGCCGTCGCAGTTGAGTTACGATACTTGATATAATAAAAAGTTACCATTAAATATGAACGCACTTGATGCAACTATAAAAAAACCTTAATGGCATGACCAAGATTTTAAACTATGGTCGCATCATTTCATTGTGATTCTTAATATTGTAGAGAATCGCAATCAAATACAACTTATATAGATAAATCATTGTTGCATTTGGATTTTAGAGATATTGAAAACCTTGAGGTGACAATAACACTAAAATAGTGAAGATGGGACACACCTCCAGTGGGAACATTCATATTGGATGCACATTAGATCATGCTTTCTTTTTCTGGTTCATACATAAACATTTATTCCATTATCATTATTTTCAATGTTCAATTTTCAATCATAGTATTATTTTATAGCACCTTAGTCCTCTAGGCTCTAGCATAAAGAAATTCAAAATAGTAGGTTTTAAATTCACTTCTTTATTCAAAGTTGAAACAAAATTGTTTTTTACGGATTTGTTTTTTGGACTGACATGAAACTAATAACAACCACAATAAAACTTAGCAAAGTATAAGGAAAAGGGCAATTAGTTATTGGGTTTTGCTAGAAACCACTCAGTGTTTTTTAGCAATCTACACCTTAAGGTGTGATTTTCACTTTTTAGTTATAACTTTGCTAAAAGACACCTTCATAAAAATTAGTTGGTGTCTTTTAACAAATACTCATAGAATAACTTGTTAAAAGACACATTCATAAAAAGTGTCTTCTAGCAAAACTCTCAGTTATTTATGTTGTCAATCCTTTCATCTGAAGTAAAGGCAAAGGAACAATTAGTTTTTCTAGATTTGTGATGAAGTTTAGGCATGATCCTTAACCATAGCTTTCAACAAGACTTTTATGTGTATGTAAGTAATATGAAGTCCTGATACCGATATATCGTTTATACTGACACGTCAATATCAGTAAAAAATTAAAAAAATAACTTAATTTAATATAATTATATGAGTTGATATCAGACACGGATCCGTATCAAACAACGAAACATTTTAAGAAGTATTGATGCTATAGAGGTCATTATCAATTTCAAATCCCAAGCCAATGAAATTTACACACTTTACAAACTATATAGAATCCCAATAAAACACCTGAAATAATTAGTACAGTGGTGAAATCTCAATCTCAAACTCAAAGAGATAACTGTAGATATTGTTCTGCATGTACGGAAAGAATAATCAAATCTCAATCGTTGGATATCAAAAAACAGAGAAAAGGAAAATGAAGGTAGGTCCTACAAAGAAAGAAACACTAATAACTTTGATTGTTCATGCATATCTTGATCAAGTCCTATACAAAGACTTTGTCTGGAATATCTTGTTCACTGGCCTACATTGGCTCATGTTTAGGAGTGTCATTTGTTTTCATTATTATTATTATGCAACTTTGTGGCCCCTACTCTCTCATTCTTTTCCACACATTACAGTAAAGCCTAAATGTATATTTATAACATACATACACAAAAAATTAATAGCCGAGGTGGACCATTTTGATAGACGGTTCAATATGAATCGATACTTAAAAATCATTTGAAACTTGATCGTTGACGTATGTTATCTATCTAAAGTATAAGATCGCAACTTTCCTCATCCTAACGGTCGATAAGCTAACTTGATCGACTTTGATCAGACAAAAACACGAGAAAATGGATATGTAGGATTCAAAACTAAACTCGTATTTATTTTTTCTTATTTTATTCAAACTATACCGATTAAGTCACCATTTCAACCATAATGACGTGGAAATCTACCATCGAAATCGTCAATTATATTCTGGTTTACCATGTATCATCTATCAAGGTAGCCCACCATAAATCTACCTAACAAATATGCAGTCACAACATTTTTTTTTTTTACACAGACGTAAAATCACATTTCATTGTAGATGCAACTTTATTTTATTACTTCCTAAAGCATCTCAAGAATATATATACACAATGGGATGTGATTGGACATATAACTAAAATATATTTTTAGTGTGATTTCATATCATTAAACTCATAAACTAAAGCATATGTTACAAATACAAAATATTCATATTATAATAACATATCTCTCTCTCTCACACACACACAAAATCATTCAAGACTCTCATAAACATATACAGACACATTGCTGCTCCAGCTTTTGCCTTGCCTCCTTCCTTCACAGCCTGTCAAACCTAAATTATTACCTCAACAACATGATTATTATTCCAGTTTTTATATAAAAAAATTGTTCAGCTAGGTTGCTTTGTTGATGTTTCAAAGCAAAAGAATATGAACTGCCAAGTGTCTTCATGCTGTCTATGACCTATCTCCAAATTCTTCAGTGCTTGGATTCATCCGTCCTTTTATTTTTATTTTTTCCAACCATGATTCAAGGAATACCATAAAGATATTAATCATCCACTTGTGTTATATTAGTATTGGTTTAATAGTATTAAACTTTATGGATAAAAATGTTAGCATGAGTGAAGAACATGTTCAATGAACTTCTTCAAACAAAGCTGCAATTTTGCTACTTCTTACAACAGGTGATCTTTTACATCAACTTTAAAGCATATATATCTTTTCCTAATCATAATTCATAACCCTTTTTTTTCTTTTCTTGAGTACCATTTATTCTTCACTCAAATAACATGAAGGTGTTGAAGTTCTTAGATTTAATGCTTCTTGAGTACTTCATTAACTGAGAAAGTTGATGCATAATTTTTTTTCAAGAATAGCATAAAAAGAAATTTTTTCTTACATGGACATGTCTTTAACATTTAAGCTCGGATACGTGTCGTGTCCGGTGCTCGTGTCTGTATTTGTGCTTCATAGAGCTTAAGTGTATATATATGTGAAGGGTGTAATCTTTTAGTTTATATTTTTAAATCTTTATTTGAGCTTCAATATGTGTGTATAAAGTTTTGTTATTGTTGCTCTTAGAAAAGAAAAATAAACAACTTTTTTCTTTTCACTTGAGAGACATGCTTTATGAGAAACACAATACTTTTCTGTGCATAGTTTCTAGTAATAGTGGATGAACACCACAGTAATGGTCCTATTCTTGTGACAGACACACATAAATGCCTGCATATAATGTTCATTTATCATCAAAGTTTCTGGAAATGTTTTATTTACACTTTTGAACTTTTTTCTAAGAAAATTCTCTCTGACTACTTCCTCTTCTATTTTTGGTTTAGTAGAGTTTCCTCTGTTTTGACAAATTTACTCAAACAAGAAACTTGTACTGTTTCTATTTTATTTTTTGAAAAGGCTAAAATGTTAGGACAGTTTCTATATATGGCTTGAATCTATACATACAAAAAGGCAGCAAAAAAATCTTGCAAGATAATATTTTCAGATCATGGTTTGAATTTCTATTGTTGGTGTCAAAATATTCTTAGAATAAGGTTTCTATTAATATTTAGTGTTTGGATATTTAGATCCACTTTTCACATTATTTTTTCACAAGACTATAACATAAAGAAAAATACAATTTTCATTCATGTTAATTCTCTTAAGCACAAACACAAAAGGGTATTTATTTTTGCAATTGTTGTTTCCTATTAGCTTGTTAGTGAGTAAGATCAGTTATAAACAGTTTACAATTGTGTTACGTAGCACTGACACTTCAGATGGAAGACATATATGGTGACAGACACATGTTGGTGTCAGACACCAACATATGTAGTTATATCATCATTTTATTTTCTCTAATCATTACTGGTGTCGACATATCAATGTGAGTATTGTGTCCGATATCCGTGTCTTTGTCTGTGCTTTGTCTAACTAACTTAATAACATATTTGTAAATGTCTGTTACTGATTTATCTAACTAACAAATTTAACAATCTGGTCTAAAATTTAAAGTCTTATGATCTACCTACACTGCTATTTGATTGAAGTATGTCTGGTGTCCAATACTGACATGACATCGACATATGTTACATTCAATTATTTCATTTTCTTAAATTATTATCAATTTTGAAGTGCAAGTGTCTTGTTCGGTGTCTGAGCTTCATAGTTTATGACAGTTAGAAACAAGCTTATAAGTTTTTTTTTTTGGAAACTTAGTATTATGTCCAAGCTCATAAGTATTGATTTGCATTTCAGGAATGGGAACAAAAATTGAATATTCCATAAATCCCCTAGCATACTCAAAAGATTGCAACAACTTCACTTTGGTTGGTGTTGATGCCTGGGAGCATTATCAGAACAAAGGAGTCAAAGTGAGTAACAAACATTGCAGTATTGGAGTTAATAACTTGCAAAATCCAATGGATAGGATACTTGACAGAAACAACATGGAATCCATTAGAAAGACAATGCAGATACAAGAGGACATCTTCAAAAACCAGGTATCATGTCAATGTAGTATGCTTTATCATGCAAAATTCAAGTTTCCATTCAATTTGTACCATAAGGTTGCATAGCATGATATGTAACATTATTTGTGTCAATTTTATTAGAACCTATTGTCATTTAGTACCAACTATGTTTTTATTTGATGCATGATATGCAATTAATTAAAGTTGTTATTAGTTTGAAAAATTATTAATTAGTATTTGAAAATTTGTAGGTAAAGGAACTACATAGAGTATACAATGTGCAAAAAATGCTAATGGATGAACACAAAAATGAAGGCAAGCAAAATAAAATTTGGACCCCTATGAATGGTAGCATAGGTATAAACCAACCTTATTTTGTTCAACAACAAAAACCAACACAAATTTCATTTAGCCATGTCCAAATTTTGAAAGAGGAATTATACATAAAGGAAAGAAGTGGAAGCTGTTCAGGAGAAATAATAAAGAAAAGACAAAAAGATTTTGATCTTGAAAAGCCAGCAGCAAGTGATTGTGATGAAGATATGGAAGTGGATTTGACTTTATGTATAGGAAGCAATGAAAGTAAGAATAAGAAGAAAAAGTCTTATATGCTTCCAAATGGAATGAAAACTAAGGAGTTAAATTCTTATCTCTCTTTTCAATCAGATAGAATTGGAGATTATAGTGACCCCACTACACCAATGAGCAGCTCTAGTGTTACATTTGATCAAGATAAAAAGGGGCCACATTGGCTTTCTCAAGGTTTAAAGCTTAAATAGAAACTTTAATTTAACTTGTTTAATTGTATTAATATTATTCCTATTTACTAAACATGGACCACTGAATTTATTATATGGTTCATGTGATGTGATCATATTCCTAGATGAGTTTTTACTTTATTCCAATAAAATGGATAACTTATATATATAGTTTCATATCATGAGTGTGTCACTTTCTGTATATAGATAAGAGTTAGTATGAAGTGATTCTTAAATTTCTTTTTATGTCCAACATGTTATTTTCAAACCTAGTATAACTTGATGCTTTATGTGAATTTTAAGTATGTAAGGAAAGTCCACTCTCAAAAGACTATATCAAATTAAAAAGCTTAATATTCCTTCTTGGCCCAACTTCTCAATTTGACTATGTTGTTATCTTGAACCTTGTTATGCCAAAAATAAATAAATAAATGTACCACCACAAAGTAAGATAAGAGAATCAAATGGTGAAGTCTAAACAATGGCTATCAAAATCATTGCTTTGCAGATTATGTTTTTTTTTCCAATGTATAAAGTACCTCTTACTTCTGATTCAATTCTGCACATTTGATGCAAGTTTTTGACTCGAATATTAAACTCTGTTCTGAGCAAAATATTTTGACCACTTGTTAACTATGAAACAGATGAGTTGTTTAGGACCTTACTTTTTGAGGGGCAACAAAAAAAAAGTTTTAGGAGAGTAATAATATAATTTTTGAGTTTGTTTGGGACACTCAAAATCTCAGGATCGGCTTTGCTATGAAGAACGCACACCTTTGAAATTAGATGTATATTTGTTTGTGACACATGTATGATACATGTCGATAAATTAGACAAGTGCATCGAAAAATAATCCTTCAATAAACTTAAGACACTCATTGGACACATCTAGGAGTTTGAATGTGTCATAGCAATGATGACAAATGAAGGGTGTTAAAGACATTGAATTGGACAACATATTTTTAACATTTTAGAAGTAGATTGATAAATAGAGGTGAAAGAATGTCATATCTTGTTTTAAAAAAAAAATACTAAAAAAAATTGCTCAATTTATATCTTTTATAAATAATGTTTTTATTTTATTTTATTATTATAATATAGTAAAGAAATATATATGGGTCCCCATGTAGATTTTGTATTTACAAAAAAAAGGGAAGGTATATGCTATTTTACTAAAAATGAAAGAGGTGCACCCACATGCACACAAGCCCGGCCACACGCACACACTAAAACACACACATACACGCATATGCGTGCATGTGCGTGTGTCATATGTCTCTGACATTAGTAGTACGAGCGTACGAATTAATCGTGTTAGATGCTCTTGTCGAAATTCGTTCTCCATATCTTCTTGCTAGAATAGATCTCGAGGCTCAAGATTATTGTAATCCAATTTTTGTCTACTAGACTCATACACTTAAAGGAATTTTTTACAACTATATTGTATGGAACTAAATAGTGAATGCTAAAGAGTCAATGAGAAAATGAGTTTGTTATAGAGATGAATATGTCAACGCATAAGACATGATTAGGATAATTTATGTGGTATGTGAATGATTCAAGTAAATGCAAATACGATGTTTCAATCACTTTTTGATATTGAAGTGGCTTCACAAGCACTTATGTAGTACTTTCAAGGCTTGTGGTAATAAAATATTAGGCTTAAATGCACTTTTCACCCCCTATGTTTCAAAAAGTTGCGATTTTGACCCCCTTTAAAAAAAATGGATATTTTGACCCCCTAACTTTTGGCCCTCTTTTGATTAGCTAATTTTGATGGAGATTATGACAATTTCTCAGTCTTTGATGGTGTAAACTTGCATGGGGGTAGAAGGATGCTAATAAGTGGAGTCCAAACTAGCATGTTGTAACCTTTGGCCCCCTAAATAAGGATCCACTTATCAGTTTGGACTCCACTTAACATGTCAGTTTGGACACCATGCAAGTTTGGACTCCACTTATCAGCATCCTTCTATCCTCATGCCAGTTTACACCATCAGAGACTGAGAAATTGACATAAAGTCAGCTAATCAAAAGAGGGCCAAAAGTTAGGGGGTCAAAATATTCATTTTTTTTAAAGGGAGCCAAAATCGCAACTTTTTGAAACATAGGGGGTGAAAAATGCATTTAAGCCTAATATTTTATTACCACAAGCCTTGAAAGTACTACATAAGTGCTTGTGAACCCACTTCAATATCAAAAAGTGATTGAAATCCAAAATATTGATTCGGATTATGAAATCCAAAATATTGTAGAATATTGGAGGGTGTTTTTAATTTGTTTTTACACGGTTTAAACTTTATGGTCGAAATGATATAGAGGGCGTGAAAATCCAACAAGCTGCGAAAAGAAATTCTCAAATATTAATTAAGCCTTTCTTATTGGAGATTGGGCTTATTTATACATGATTGAAAGGCTCAGTACCTTTTGGGTCCATCCAACAAGATATCGGTTCCGTTTATTATAGATTAAACATTGAATGAAATATTCTCTTTTCAACCAAAAATAATAATAATTTGAGAACTCAGGGTTTAAAGCTTAAACAGAGTTTACAAATTAACTTGTTTAATTTTATTATTCATCTTTGCTGAACATGGACCACCATGAATGTATATAGTATATGGTTCACGTGATGTGAGCATATTCCTATGAGTTTTTACAATAATTCCAATAATGGATAACTTATATTGTTTCATATGAGTGTGTCACTTTCTGTATCTAGCTTAGAGTTTGAAGTAATCCTTAAATAGCTTTCAGGTACAAAGATGTTATTTTCATATTGTAAAGGATGAACCTAGTACCACTTGATGCTTTATGTGAAATTTAAATATATAACGAAAGTCCACTCTTAAAAGACTATATATCAAATTAAAAAGCTTAATATTCCTTGGCCCAAATTTTTGTTCTGACTATGTTGTTATCCTAAACCTTGTTTTAGCAAAAAAAAGAATTATAAATATGCACCATCACAAAGTAGGATAAGATCATATCATGGTAAACTCTCATAAATGGGCTATCAATATCATTGCTTTGTTGTAGATTATCTTCTTTTTTATCAAACATAATTGTCATAAAATGGAAAATACGGAAATTTTCAGCAATTTCTTGTCTACTAGACTCATCACTCATGCATATAAGGACAAAATTTATAGCTATAGTGGGATGGTCAAGAGTCGATAAAAAAAAAATTATGTTTGTTATGGAGATGATAATCTCAATGCGTAAGACATGATTAGAAAAGATTTAGGCGATATGTGCTATTGGTTGTATAATTTAAACTATGGGTCTAGAGGATAATATAGGTTCAGAGGACTATGTATCTCATAGGATTATGCATCCCAGAGGATCATCATAGAGGATGCATCATAGAGGATGCGACGGTTCACTAGTCTAATATATAGTTGCTATGATGTACACTTTAGATTAACACAAGTTTGTTAGAAATTAGTTACTAGCTAGAAGTTAGATTGGATGAGTTTGAATTAGTTAGTCAGTTAAAAATTAACTTGATTATAGGGTTTAATTTGTAGTCAAGTAAGCATAGTTAGTTAGCATAACCCACTCTATATAACGGGGTTATTGCATTGTGTATTTCATCATGTGTTTTCACAACTTCTCCATCCAATAAAGTCTACTTAGTTTTCACTCATACTCTCTCATTCTTCTTTTAAATTGTTATTCATCTTACACTTGGTTGTTAGCTCTTCATCTCACAATAGTTGTATCGTAGAGCTTATACGATTAAAGAAAGTGAATATTTCATAGTGAGAAACGATTCAGAGATTAAAAGATGGCAGGAAACAATACTTTTAATGCGAATCTTCCAGTTCTTCATGGCAAAAACTGAGAAAGATGGTTCATGAAGATGAAGATGATTTTTGCAGTTCAAGATGTGTATGAAAAAGCCACTAATGGTGTGGAATCCCTTCCCGCAAATGCAACAAAGGTGCATAGAAATGCGCACAAGGATGTGGAGAAGAAAGACAACAAAACATTGTTTCTCATTCATCAGTGCGTTGAAGTGAAAATGTTATAGAAGATTGCAGAAGGTGTGAATTTTAAGGAAGCTTGGAATATTTTATTGAAGAGCGACAAAGGTGATGCAAAGGTCATGAAACTGAAGCTTCAAGCCTTAAAGAGACAGTATAAATTAATTGAGATGAAGATTGGTGAGAAATTTACAGATTATTTCCCAAAATTGGTAACACTCACCAATCAAATGAAGAATTGTGGAGAAGAAACGTAAGAAGTAGCAATAATAGAGAAAATATTGTGCACCTTGACATCTCAATCTGATCACATAGTTATGTCAATTAAGGAAACAAAGCAACTGACAGAAATCAAGATTGAAGATCTCCAAAGCACACTTGAAGCACATGAATTTAAGCATGACAGAAAGCATTGTAAAGAAGAAAAACCAACACTTCTTACAAAAACTTATGTTGAAGTGTTCTTCTAAAGGCTAGGATTGAAAATCTTTCGTCCAAATAAAGAGCTTTAATAATCCAGGGTTAAGGATCCATGAACCGCTGACCTAACACTTCTAGCATCCTCAATAGATGAAAACAAAAACTCATTATAGCCTTTCCCAAATGATGTAACGCCGCCACGAACCAACATTCTTCCATATAGGCTTCAACTTCTCTTTCAGTCCAACCACAGTTAAGGGATTTGAACCCTTTGGCCAAACAATTTGAGCGTGTAAATTATTCTTACAAGCTTCCAGCCCTAACAAATATCCTTCCTCTTGAATGGTATATCACATACATTGATTAAAACATCAATGAACGATTTTTTTTCAGTTTTTGGTGTGGATTTTGGTTTTTTTTTAGGCGGTTGTTTCTGGATTCGAGTCATGCTGGAGATTATTATAAGGTCGATTAAGGTTGGTTAGGATTCTTTGGTCAAAGATATTGGTTAGGTTGGTGATGGTTTAGTGTCATATTGTCGAGGTTTTGAGATTTAGTTGTGGGTCGATGATGTTGTGAGGTGTATAGACGGTGGTGGTTTGGGTGAGTCGGTGGTTATTTGTGATGAATCGGTGATGGTTTGGAAATAGTGTTCTAGATCGGTGGTGATTTGTAATGTATTGGTGATGGTTTTGCGCAGATTATAGTGGTAGGTAAGGGTGAATTAGCTCAACTAAGATGATGATGAACCGTGTGCATCTCCGCTAGAGAACATCTTCACGTGTTTTCTATTTTAGAGGATGTTAGCTTTTAAGGTGTTAACGTAGCCGATATTTCAAACCTAATAATTTTTGCATGTCTCTTCCATCGTTAAAAAATACTCCCTTCGTCTAAAGTTATATGTCGCTTTGGAAAAAAATTATCCCAAATTATATGTCCTTTTACAATACCAATGAAACATGAACATTACTTTTCCTATTATATATCTTTAACTATTTATTACTCTATCTTCTCTCAATTCTTTAATTAATTCTTCCAACCCTAACAAATATCCTTCCTCTTGAATGGTATATCACACGCATTATAAAACTCATTAAAAAAACTTTATTATATAAAATTAATTACATTTTTTAATGCGTGTGAAATGAACAAAAAGTAATATAATTTAGGACGGAATGTGTAAATAAAAATACAATCCGTATGATGGAGTACATAGATAGATGTACTTGGGCTGCTTTAGTATGCTAATCAAAACTAAAACCAACACCGAAAGTGATTACTAAAATCAACTTTAGTATACTAATTAAAATGTCTTTTGGTCCGGATAGATGGAGGGTCGATTTGGCTCATGGTATGTTTCATTGAATAAATGATGAGCTTGATGTGGCTCATTATGGCCCTTTCGTTTTCATTAAGTTTACTGTTACGTTAATCACTTCATGCCCAACTATTTTTGGTTCGGACTTCATGCCCAACTATAATAATAGGGGGAAATTTAACAAAAGTAGGAACTTATTATTTAAAAAAAAAAGTAATAATAGTTCTCATGATCATAGTTCAATTGGTGGGGTCAATGCGTTATTATACGCAGAGGTCGGAGTTTGAACTCCGGACACTCTACTTAATTATTTTAAAAAGTGAATTATAGCCACTAATTACTGACTAAAAAAAAGTAATAATAATTAATTAAAGTGTGTTTTTTTTTTTTGAATAATTAATTAAAGCGTTGATAATTACTTTTTCCCGTGAAAAAAATATAACGACCGTTTTAAAGTTCATCATTTATACTTTATCCATTTTCTTTTTTGATAATAAACTTAGTCCCATTAAAATTAATAAATTATGGTTAATTAAGTAAATTGTCTTTATAAATATATAAAATTTCATTGTTAATCTCTATAAATTGAAATCAGACGTTTAATCCCATAACATTTTTCTTTGCAATTTTAGAGACCAAAAATGCCTATAGATTATTGGGACTAAAAATGTCGATGGACAATTTTACAGAGACTAAAAAGTTTAACTTTTTTATGGGACTAAAGAAAATTTTGAATATTTTTTGAGACCATTTACTTAATTAATCCTTAAAATCATAAGATTAAAATCTTATTTCTGAAATAACATTTTTTTACTGAGGTTTAGGAATGTTCAAAAACACTCAATTGGTATAAACATTATACAATATATGTAGATGTTAAGTTTAAACCTCGTACAAACCTCTTATTCATCTTAAAATGTGAATTTTAAAAGGGTCTTGTTAACCAGTGCTCTGGTTAAGGAAGCCAAAAGAGAAAATTTTAACTCAAATATGACACTTTTTAAGCTTTTAATGTATTGATTACACAACTTTCAATGTAAATACTATCATATTTGATTCCTTAACCAGTGTCCTGGGAGCATCGGTTAACATTTTTCATTTTAAAATATTAGACTGATTGACAAAAAACGGTGGAAGAAATCACTTTATATACCCTCCAGATTAGTCATCGTTATAATAAAATTCACAAGAATAAATTTTGTAACGGTAAAAAGTCATTAAGAATGGATGGTGATCATGATGATAGTGGCAATGGATGGGACCGAATGATAGGAAGGAGTTTGGGAAAAGGCAAGGCTGAGGGTGCAGAGGAAGTTGGGTGGGCAGTGAATAGGTGATTGGTAGAAGTTAAGGGGACACGTGTAAAGCGTACATAAATAGAGAGGTCCATCTCCAATTATTTCACCAATGCACACAAACAAAAAAAGGTGGTGCCAAATTAATTATAAGTCATTTTCTTCATTTACAACAATTATCAGACTATTTGTAAAATAAAAATTATGCTGATTGTGTAAATTGTAAGACTAATAGCATTTAAGGTTAAATATGTTTTTGATTTTCATAAATATATCAACTTTTCGTTTTATTTCTTCTAAAATTTTCTTTCAACTTCTAGTTCCTATAAAATTTTCAATCACTACTTTTAGTCCCTATTTTTAACTTAATTTTGTATTTTTTTTAATGAAATTGTGCAGAAATGTGTAGAATATTGTTAAAAAAATCCAAATTTTTTTTTTTAACAAAACATAAATTAAATATGAATTTTTAACCATAAAAAATCATATTTAATTCATGTTATGTAAAAAAATCTATTTTTTTTTTTGTTGAGATATTCTTATAATATTATGAATTCTACATATGAGTTTACTTTAAAGGAGGGACCAAAAGTGAAGATGGAAAACTTTTGGGGGACTTAAAGTTGAATAATTTTTTTAGAGAGACTAAAACGAAAATTTGACATATTTATAGAGACCAAAAACATATTTAACCCTAGTATTTATTTTGTGTAAATTGTGTATCTTCGCAGGCAATTATAGAGATTAAACTCTCAAGTCTCTCGAGATTCATATGAACCGTAAAATCTTTTTAAAAGTTATAATGTTACTGCATGCTCAAGTTTATTCTTCATTCATGGTATGAATAAGAAAAGTTAATAGAATTAAAAAGAAATAGAGTAATAAGTAGTAAAGTTTAGGGAGGAAAAAAAATTCAAAGCGTTTATAATTTGATTAAGAGGAGTATCATCTGAGAATTTATATTCCTTTTGAGTTATTAACCACCTTTTTTCATTTACCAAAAATGATTTTAATTATTTCTCATTTTCAAAATTTAATACAATATAAGTTGTTTGAAAGAAACAACCATTGATTCACAAAATGCAATATAAATATTATGATCCACAAAATGCAATATAAATTTAATTTCACTTGCCATCAAGTGATTGAGACTCTACGAGAGACAAAGATTAATTAGGTGGAACGTATTTTGTACTTTTCATGGGCCGCACTGCATTAACAAGGTTAGGTCCTCTATACTAAACTAAAACTAGTACGTGTGTACACACGTATATAAGAGTCGAGATCAATTGACATCAGACGTAACTTTAATTCAATGACTTTTATATATTAAATTAAGTGAAACACATGCAATTTCGTTTCTTTTTATTCTCTTTGTTGGTTTTGGAGTTAACGAAAACCAATTTTTTTTTTGTTTTTTACAAAAACGAAAACCAATTGTTAAAGTGTAAATCTATGTAAAAATATAGGCCTTATTTTGTGATTAGTAGTGTTTCGCCTATTAACACGTCCTCGTTGTCGAGTAAAATTTTTGGGTCCTTATATGGAAAGAATGTTGTAGAAGTACTTTCTCTAAAACCTTTTTGTGGGGGCCTCTTAATAAATTATGAGAAAATGAGTTTTGTTGAAATGTAATGATATATAATTCTCATATAATTATTTATGCGAAGTATTTAATAATGTTTTTTAGATGTTTAGTAGGAGAGGTTTGGTGTTTATTTAGTATTGCATTAAAAATTTATAAAATGAGTTATATCATTACATACATGATCCACTTAAGCATTCAAAATGAATAACTATATTGAGAATGTTCTAAAAGAGTATGTTTTTGAAGAAAAGATTTTTCTTTTTTAAATTAAGGACGATATAAAATATTTTTTAAAAATAAATTAAGTGTGATTCAAATATTATATGATCATTTATCATATTTTTCTTTCAATTTTTTTAAAATATCAACCAACTCCCAACATATCCTAAAAGTATTTAGGAGTAGATATCCACAATTCCTAGCTCAACTGGCAAAAATGCCGAAATTGTTGGGTCGGATGTCATGATCGAGGTTCGAACCTCGATACATCTACTTGTGTGTGTGAGTTTATAATGTCTTTGCCATTTCGTCTATCCACCAAAAAAAAATATTGCCAGCTAGATTATATAATTTTAAGACTTGTTTTTTTAGAGAAATTTTAAGACTTTTTATGGATGATGCTTGATGCCGCTTGCTTTGGTTTTTCCAACAATCATATATGGGAAGAAATCAAGAAAAAACATAATTTTTGGGGTGCATATCTCCACGATTTTTTGTTTAAATCTCACGTTTCGTGTTTAATACTTGATAATTGTGTGTTTTTTGGTTACAAGATAATTTTGTGTTTTTTTTAGGAAGATAATTTTGTGTTTAAATGATTAGAAGTTTGTATAACAATTTTTTTAGAAGAGTAAAATATATTTTTAAAAGAAGAGTAGAAGTTGTATAACAATTAATTTGTATTTTCTAGTATTAAATCCATAGGAATTTTTTATAAAAAAATATTAAAGGGACATAAAAATCCTTTTTTTGTCAAAAACGACAAAGAAATCTTAAAGGGAGTAGATACAAAATATTGCTAACATTATGACCACGGTCCACGTCTTTAAAAAAAACATGGTCCACATCAGTTTCGTCCCCAAAAGATACATAGTATACCATCAAATTCATTAAAGAAAATTTATTCGTTACCTTTGGCGTCTTGTAGTTAAAATTATTTCAAAAATTTAAATTTATTTTAAAATAATTAAATATTTTTTGAGAGGGACATTAATAATTGGCTAACAAGTACTATTCAACAAATAACTATGTTTTCCCTTTTTTGTTAACCCTCTGGTGGTAATATTTTCCCTATAAATATTAATAACATCAAGTAGCAACATATCATGTCCCCTAACCAAAGCTACTTCTCTCATCTTGCTAAAACTCTCACCGTAGGAAATGGGTTCACTGCCCAATTTAGAAGCACCTCCTCCTTCAAGTTCAAGAATTTCAACCGTGGTTCCAGCAACACCACGAGGTGAAGAAAAAGGTGAACACAACCTAAACTACATGGACTTGTTGATGAAGCTCCACTATGTCCGGTCCATTTATTTCTTCAATTCTGAAGCTGTTCAAGACCTCTCAATATCCGATTTAAAAACACCGATGTTTCCATTGCTGGATTTGTACTCGCATGTTGCCGGTCGTGTTAGAATAGCCGAATCCGGTAGACCGTTTATCAAATGCAATGATGCCGGTGTGCGAATCGCGGAGTCACATTGTGATAAAACGTTGAGGGAATGGTTGGATGAAAATGAGTACTCGGTTGATGAACTTGTTCATGATCATGTGCTTGGTCCTGATCTTGCTTTTTCTCCTTTGGTTTTTGTCAAGGTACGTGCTAAGATGAATGCACATGTCATATCTCATACCTACTTCTTTCATGTTATTATTGTCAATCGTGTTATTGATAAATTGAGATTTTAGGTCATAGTCCCACGTTAAATTGAGATTTTAGGTCATAATCCCACGTTAGATGTGATATAGTGCGAATATGTATTTATAACTGAGACAGTTTTCACCTTCGGTTTTGTAAAACTCAACCCAAACTGGTGCAAAAGTCATTTAAGATTCGTTAGATCACCTTTAATCATGTTACCGTGATCAAATCACTCATGTGCGTTCAGATCTCAAAATTGGATGAGATATTGTGTGTGTTATAAGTGGGGACAGTTATCACTTTATCTTACAAACCGATGTGGTAAGGTTAAATTAGACCCGAACTCAAATTTTAATATTTTACATTGTCATTAATTTGCACTCCCTTCAAATTAATACTATTGTAAGTGAATCGGAAATTAATATACATTGTTAGTTAGTGGAAAGAAGTTTTACATTGGGGATTAAGAAATATTTGACCTATATACTAAATCGGTTTTAAAGTCACAAACATGACTCATTGTGATATGCTGACAATGTGTAAGACTTTTATTCCCTAAAAAAAAATGTGTAAAACTTTTTTACATGTAGAAGGCATTAAAATTAAATCCATTTTGAATTGCATAACTTGGGAAAATTCAACAAGACTCAATGCTATAGTTTTGTTACTTTTCTTTACAAATTGATTATGTTCTGCAATTATAATTGTATGGCTCGTCTAATATGGACATTTACTATTTTTAATAAAAATGTGAACTTTGTTGAGAAAAAAAATACTTAGATAAGTTAGCAGATAGCGAATAAACTAGTAGATTGAACATATATTATTTGATAAATTAGCAGTTAAACTTTTTTTTATTGTCAAAATGTTAATTGTTAAATTAGTATTTTCTTTATTATCATAATTCAAATACTAAACATTTTATTCTTTATCTTCTTTAATCACTTAGCTCAACAAAGTAAGTTATGTTAAACTAAATTATGAAATATTAAACGACATAATATAAGATGTGAACATTTCAACCAAACAACAAGGTGTGAATATTTCATTCGTCTCCTCTTGAAACCTTCTTATCACAATGTCATTTTACTATATTAGAGAGAGAATCCCTACTTGTGAATTACTTCTATTATAGCATAAAAACTTGGGTATCATAAAGTTTAGGTGACATTTCTGGACCCACATAATAGAAATATTGATTTTTTTTAGAGGAAGAAATATTGATTGTTGGGTTCTTTCAAATTTTTAGTATCATAAACTTTAGTTAACACTTATGGACCCACTTAAAATTATATAAAGTGGGTTCCTTAAGTTAAAAGTGTACTAATAAAAGATACTATGGTTTATGGTTGAGTTATTATATTACTGAGTCTTGCTAACAAGTATTCTAAGGATATTTCACAAAAAGAAAATTTTATTTTGAAAATATAAGTTAAACACATGTTAAATTCATAACTGTACAATTTTCAAACGTAGAAGTTGCTATTTTTGAATACATAAACAATGTCTTTAGGACATTTGTTAGTATTTTCCTATATTATTATATCATTGATCGGTGGATTGAAATCAACTAAAATTTTGAGGTGCAATAATTATGTATGTTTTGTTGCAGTTCACGTGTTTCAAATGTGGGGGACTCTCTGTAGGACTAAGTTGGGCTCACATCCTTGGAGATGCATTTTCAGCTTTTAATTTCATCACCAAATGGAGTCACATACTAGCTGGTCAATCCCTACCAAAATCTCTTCACATGCCAAATCTTGCCAAACCTCAATTCCTATCAAATTTTGTTTTTGATAATCCTATTTCCATCAAAAATGAAAACGTTGTTGGGGAATTTTGGCTTGCTGCAAATGATTGTTATGTCCCTAGTCACACATTTCACATCACTTCTAGCCAACTTCACCATTTGGTAAAAACAACCAAATCTACTACCAATGTCAATTTCAATACCAATACTAAGTATTTTGAAATTATTTCAGCTATGATATGGAAATGTATAGCACAAATAAGAGGTGACATTGGACCAAGGGTTGTGATAATATGTACTAAAAATAAAAATACCTCTAAATGTGCTGAAAATGAATTTCCAACAAATGACATATTGTTGAGCAAAATCGAAACAAATTTGCGCCCGGAGGAATATAATATATTAGATTTGGTGAATTTGATTGGTGAGAAAAAAATTAATGAGAATTATGCATTGGAAAAATTGGTGGAGAAAGGTGATGGAAAAGATGATTTTTTAGTATATGGTGCAAAGTTAACATTTGTAGACTTGGAAGAAGCTGATTTATATGGTGTAAAGCTTAATGGGAAGAAACCTATTATGGCAAATTGTGATTTACGTGGTGTGGGTGATCAAGGAGTTGTTTTGGTTCTTCCAGGGCCTGAAGATGATGATGGTAATAATGGAAGAATGATAACAGTTTCATTGCCAGGGAAAGAACTTGACCAGTTGAAATATAAGCTTGAAAGAGAATGGGGTATACAGCATTATCCAAGTCTACAATTTTAATTTTATGAAGTGTTAATTGGTGTAATTGTGTTGTGTGAATTGTCTATTCATCCTTTTGTGTGTTTGTTGTTGTTTGATATCTGCATATGTTGCTACTATATAAGGGTTTAGTAAAGCTATTTGCTCACTGTCATATAAGGAATATGGCATGAAGAAACTTATGAAATTATTGTATGGTCATTGGTATGTAATTTGAGTATTTTTTTTATAAGCTACTATATTTTGAGTGTTTTAACATACTACATTTAAATGTATGAAATATATTTTGAGTGTTTCATCATGTTTCCTTGTCGTTCCTTTCTAAATGATCATGTCCTAATGCCATCACGTTGTGTGTACATTCACATTTGTCGTCATATTTTGCGAATACACTCCTCTATGTCGTCGGCCACCTAGAGCCCCTACATTGTTTGTTGCTTCGATGGTTGCCTGCTTCGTCAACAGTATCGACCACTTGTTCAGTTGTCATTCAGTCTGCCTTCCTCTTTGATAGGGTTCTTGTCGTAACTATGCAAGGCTTGCAACCATGACTTCCATGTCTTCAAGAAATAGTCAACTCCCATGGACGGCGTTGCAACCACCACCATCGAACTTGACTCAAAGTCGTGAACAAGTCCCACAATCAACAACTACAACGATGCATTCTCCTCATGTCCATGCATATGTATTTCCTCTCAAGCAACATGTTTCTCTTTCGCATGAGTTCTTCCTAACTTTTGCGATACTCATTTGAATCAGATGCCAAAACCTTGTATGGCGTGTTGTCTCGAGGAAAACATACTCCATCTCCTAGCCTTAAGCTTAAGATCCCATTTGTTCCAATCTTAAATTCTTTTTTCTCTCTTTTTTCAACCATTCTTTCATGTATTCCCTTCAATTGTTAATCATCAATGTGGCGCTTCCCAACCATCTTTCAAAATTCATTGGAGATTGTTCTACTTCCCAAAACAATCTTTCATTTGGGAAACCTAACACTCGGGCTTAAATCTCTGGATACCTCTGTGAATTTTTGTTCCTTGACTAGAATTATGGTCGTGTAGAGTATTTCTTCTTAAGGCGTTTGCAACTGCATTTGTTGCCTTTCTTGGATGTCATTGTAAAGTCATAATCTTTTATGAAACTCGTCCACCTTTCATGTCGCATGTATAACTCCTTCTAGTCAAACAAGTACTTCAAGCTTTCGTGATCAATGAAGAGAAGGAATTGTGCTTCGTATAAGTAGTGCATCCATATCCTAAGTGCAAACACAATAACAACTGACTTTAAGTCGTGAATGGGGTAATTCCGCTTGTGAGTTCTTAAGTGCCTTGAAGCGTGATCCTCTGCTTTACCTTTCTGCATCAACACATAGTCTTAACTTTGATATGACACATACATCAAATTGACCCAAAGGTGGGCATGAGGGTGGCCAGGAGGAACGACAACCCTGGGTACCATTTTTTTTAGGGGTATCAAAATTAATATTTTTACTTTGTATGGTAAGTATTGTATAGATATATTTCTTTTTAACTTGATTTGATTAATCCTATTGAAAAATATATATTTCTAGAGAACCTTGATAATGATGAATCTTTTGCAACAAAAAACTCAAGAAGAAAGACATTCAAATAATTAAAAGGCACAACTTTATTGATTTGTTCAGGGCATCAAAAAAAATTAGGATCGACGCTAAATTGACTCGTAAGGTCTTATGGTCTAGTATGATCGGTTCATGTGATATCGTGAACCTCTTCTTCAACTCTTGGAAACTGGCTTCACACTTCTCCATCCATTCAAATGTATTTCATTTCCATGTCAACTGCATCATGGGCGTCATTATCTTTTAGAATCCTTCTATGAACCTTTTGTAGTAACTTAGGCCAAGAAAACATCGTACTTCTCCTACCAACCGTACATGGTTTTTCCCATTTAAGCCTTGCACCAACCTTTGTGGGATCCACGACAATACCTTTATGATTGATCACATGGCCTAACTAAGAATTGTATTTCTTCCAACTAAAATTCACGTTTGGACAACTTTGTGTATAGTTGTTTGTCTATACATACTTGCAAAACGATTCAAAAATGATCTTCATGTTCTTTCTTACTTGAGGAGTAAATGAGAATGTCGCTCTATAAATACCATGACAAAGTAATTCAAGCATGGTCTAAAAATTTAACTCATGTAATTGATGAAAACTGTGTGTGCATTATACTCGCAAAAAGGTATAACCAATAACTCGTAGTGACCATATCTTGACCTGAATTTCGCCTTAGGTACATATTCCCTTTTAACTTGGTGATATTCATACCTCAAATATATTTTGGAAAGCATGGATGCTCCCTTCAATTGATCCATCAAATCATTTACCCTCTGCAATGGATATTTGTTCTACATGGTGGCATGGTACGATTAATGTACAAGCTTAAGTGATGAGTCATGAACATCGTTGTGTACTAAGCTGATATACAACAGGGACTAATAGGAAAAGAAATAATACAGACGACTTCAACAAAACAAACAAGGCTAAATTACATATTTGGTCCCTTAACTAATTAGGAGGTTTCATTTTGGTCCCATAACTAATAAAAGTTTCATCTTAATCCCTTAATTTCATTTCTCTCCGCCAAATTGGTCTCTTCCGTCAGTTTTTAACCCTAAATATATTATGGACCAATATTGTATATGGTCCACTATAGACCTTAATTTTTTTTTTAAATCTAACCATTTGATCTTTTTCTACAAAAAGTAACGGTTGAATCTTTCAAGTCTATAATAACTTACTGTGAACCACCACCAATTTTTTGTCTACTTTTCTTCCTCTTTTTGATCTGCATCATCTTCACACCCATATAACAACAACCAAGGAAAAAACAATTCTTCAAACCCATGGATTCCTTTCCCCCTCTCTTTTTTTCCCTCATTCACCTACCTACAACAAACCCATGTTTTTTTTTCCCTTTTAATTTTTTTTTCTTTCATTCACTCGGTCACCCTCATTCAACCATTCACTCAGGAAATATTCAAAATCCATTCACTCAATCAACCCTTACCCACTGTAATCCAATCGGTGCCTCTAATTTTTTCAGCTTTTTGGGTTTCAATTAGTAACAGAAGTTTACAATGATCCCCAATTTCACGCCACTCTAATCCATTCTCAGATTCGATTTTGGGTTTTTTGAATTAGGATAGATGGAGCAGCAATTTTTTCAGTTTTTGATTTCTAAAGGGTTTCTTTTTTGAAATTGGTTCAGCTTTTAGATTGGCGTGTTGAGAGATAAGTGAATTGTTGCTTCATAGAGAACCTTAATCTCTGTTTTCCCTTTTGCTTGAACACTCCTTTTTTGGTTCAATAAAGAATTTTTTCTGGCTTTCATACGAAGAAAATGAAGATTTAGATTGGTAAAGATTTATGAACATTAGTTAATAATAATAATAATTCCTTCAAATAAAAAAAAATAATAATAAATCTGGGTTGATTTAAGCATTAATCTTGTTTTCAAAACCGAATAGAAATATCAAACATGTTGATTTTTTTAATTCTGGGTTTAATTTGGATTTAATTGATGAATATTTAATGAAGATGAAAGAAGTAGATGAAGAAAAGAAGAAGAAAAAATTAGGTATTGGTCGTTCACAGTTTCATATCATGGATATGCAATCAAATGGCTAAAATCATATCATGGATATTAGACATTAAAAACATAACAGAAAGGACCATTTTGACATACAGATAAGAATTAAGGGACTAAAAAGAAACTTTTATTATTTACGGGACCAAAACGAAAATCCATAATTATTTAAGGGACCAAATATGCAACTAAGCCAACAAACAATAATATAAACCAAAAACATATGAAACCATTTAAATCAATTGTGATAACATTATCATGCACGGTGAACTAATTTTGAAATGGTTTGTGATAAATGTCACTTTCCATGTATGATAACACTAAGAAAAATGCAAAACTAGCATTTTTTAAATATTGTTTAAGAAATTTAAATTAAAAAACTAACATTTGACGTTACAAATTTATTAAATCATTAAAATATTCCAAATAAAATTATTCATTGATTTCTTATCTAATATGTCCATTCTTAAGACCCTAAAGTAAAACATAACAAAGAATGTATGTTTTAGTTCCACTGGAGAGTGAAACCAAATAGAACTGGACAAATTCTTCTATTTTGTTGTCTGAGTACCTAATAAAAACAGTTGAATAAAAAGCAGAGAGACATATAGTAGAATTTCTCTTCCAAAGAAATCGTCTCTAAATCACATCAAGTATAGAACATCACTCGACCCACAGATATGTAAAGCATGGGCTAGCAACATATATTTAAAATAAAAAGGTAAAGAAGTGGGGAAAACAGGATAGCAATAACAAAATAACCCATAAATATTTGACATAACCTGTCGACAATTCTGTCATGCATCCCTTTAAATTATAATCATAAAGTATTCTCCAAGGATGTAGTAATTACCCAATAGCATTTAATAATAAACAAATTATAGGGATTTAAGAATCCAAAATACTAAGTAAATGATTCAAAAGGAATCCCTCTGGGTCTGGGCCATTCAACTCAACTTGAAAATCTGTTGAATTGTAGGCAGTAATTTTGTTTTTCCATGGCAACAAATGTGGACTCTTCTGATTATATGTTTTGTTCAGTTTGTTATGACCACATTAGTCATCCATTATAGGGAGGAAAAAGAAAAAAACAAAAGCTCAATAAAATCCTAACCAACATGAATTCATCTTTCCAACACAGATGGAACATGCAGGGGCAAAATTACAGGGAAACTTTCCTTTCATCCATTAACTTTGCAACAAGCTACCTGCAGATAAATTATTCAAAAAATTAGCCAGATATTTAAATGGATATGAAGGATCAAACAAATATGTGATTAGACCAGAAAAAAAGAGAGGTTCCTTGATCGCTGACCAATCAGATCATTAGAGTATCAAGATATGGGAATCAAACATTAAAAGCACATAATTGTCTGGTGAAAGTAACAACTCGACTCAAAACTTCAAAGAAAATACACAAGACTTGTACAATTTAACTTTTTAAATCTTTTGGTGAAAAAAAAACTTGCTTGATCTTGCTCTGTTATGCTTAAAATATAGACTTAAAAACTGTTGAACATTTTCTATGAACCTTTTTTTGTATAAAAAACTAAAGGTAGGACAATGTAAGTAAAGGCTTAAAAAGCTTATGCTTTTCTTTTTTACAGAGAGCTAAACGACAGTTGAAACATACCAATTTGCAGTATTTACCAGTACAGGACACAGAACACAGCAATGATCTTTCAGCTGCCCTGAAGAACTCTCTGGGGATCAAGCTGCCCACTACAGTAACTAGATGGAACAGCTGAAAGCTCTAGTCTTCCTTTCCATTCTTCTCCAGGTTTCAAAGTGATAGCCTTTTCAATATTAGCAGCCTCTACACAAAGCATATGCTTATACTCATCATCCCCGAAATCAGCCATAGCCTTTGCTTTCTTATCCCAAGGATTCCACACCACTGGTAAAAAATAATAAAAAAGGTTAGACCAACAGCCACTCAAATTTGATAACTTAGAAGTTACAACCTAATTGTAATAAAAGGTGTATGTAATAATAATCTATCAATTTGATTCTTCAAAAAAAAATAATCTATCAATTTCATACTTGAGTGTATGCTTATGAATAATAATCTATCAATTTCATACTTCTTATCTCAGTGTCCCATAGGACTACTATATATCAACCCAAGCTCACTTGAACATCACCAATCAAGGCATTCAAAGGTATTCAAGTGAGACTTGGAAAGTGTCATTACTAGCTAAAAACAGAGTTGCTGCAAGGATAGTCACTTTCCTTGTATTGTTACTTGGTATATCTTACAACTTTACAGGAAAATATTGGACATGGATATTAGAACAAGTACTTATTCAGTTTTCTGCTATGACTACTAAGATATCTGACTTTTCACTCTACCTTATCTGTTCTTTCATATTTACACATCTATGAAGTACATGTACAGATTGATGAAGATAAGTAAGATAGTACTGACCAGCATCAGGAAGGCCATCTTTACGCAAAACAAATGTCCTCTTTTTTTCATGATCAATGATTGCAATCTTTGTAGGAGTACTAAGATATATCTTATCAACCTATCATTTCAAGAAAAAGGGAAGGATCAGCTTATAACCAACAAAAAACCTGTGAAAGATATTAGCTACACACATGTGAACAGAATGAAGTATTAGAATTTAGAAAAATACAGGTCAGATACATGAACTTTACTTTTTTGTGTAAATTTTAGTTAATGTGAAGACATGTTTCGTTCAGATATAGGTTGGGTACAACCAATGCCCAGATATGAAGTGGGTGGCATGGTATCAACCAGTGCATATTGGGCAAGGCCTACCCCTATTACAGAATAAGTATAGAATAAAGGGGTACAGTTGTAAATTAAACATAAAATATAAGCAAGAAAACGCAGAGGAAAAATAAAGCCGGCAGTGGGGGAGAATGGGATGGAGAAGAAGCAAATGTGATTTTGTTTCTGCAAATGAAAAATAGCAACCAGTGCACACTTTTGGTATGAATTCATCAGTAGGAAAAATAAATTTTATGAACAATGATAAAATGAAAAGCCTTTTCAGGAACTATATATTGTTTCAATATTTCACATGACAGGCGGTTCTCGCTCCTTTTTTTCAAAAAAAAAGTTATTCAAATGAAAGGTAATATTCAATTTATTTCAGTCAAATGAATTTTGTTCATGTCCTGTAAAACCAGCATCGCTTAACCTGAAACTAAATAGAAGGGAAAACCCAGACTTACTTCTGATTCAAAAGTCAAAGCATCTCCCTGTTCAGTAAAGCGCTCCTTGTTCTGCAAGTTGTCAAGATAATCCAAGGTCTCTAATCCCTCCACCCGAACTTCACTGAACACATGCAAATAAACAAGTTAGGCGCTTTATCTAAACATTCATTAATACCACAACTAATTTTTAGAAAGTAAAGCTAAAAAGAACAAGAAATATTTGTGGATAGATAAAAGCAAGAAACACATGTAGGTAGATACCACAGTCTTCAACTCCACCAACTGAGCTGGGAAATAAAACTAAACTTACATATTTCACAAAGACCGAACACATGACTAAATTTAACTGAACAAAGTAACCGAATTTGCAAGCTACAAATATCATTCAACAAATTACAGAAGCATATTGTTTCAACATCAGCACAGTACAAAAAATTTCATTTCCACACTCTGCACTATCAAATACAAAAATCCACACTTGTTTTTGTAGTTCAAAGCCAACTTTCAGATTTGACACAACTACACTACATGTACAACAGCCAACATGAAGGAAAAGTAAATGTTTTTATATAAATCAGAGAAAAAGTTAACACCAAATTGCCAATCATGGTATATTTCTGCTAAGCTAGTTCAGTACCTGCCTCTTGAACTAGATTTCAACCAAAAGATACAACAACTAAAGCTTATCAGACTAAGTGAGGTTTGACCAAATAAGGACCACTTAAAGCCCTTGAGCTATACAAAAAAAAAAAAGAATTTTCAGTATAATAAAGCTATAAACTTGCTCCTGCCCATGCCACCAAATTAAAAGCCCCAGCAATAATGCTTTAAGGTCCTTTCTATTAAATTCACCTGTTGTTGCATTCAGAACTTTTCGATTCACATTCTAGACAACTACAACCAATTGTTAAATCTTTAGTTACAAACTCACCAATTAATAGTATATTAATTTGAATTTCAAAATTAACGAAATTTCATTGGTGAAAGTAGACTAACCATGGTTACAAACCAAACAAAAAGCAAGTTGTTAAATGTAACAACAATATTACAAATAAAATCCAGTTAAAACTAAACAGTGATGTTGAAGTGTGAGACGAACATATTCAAGCACTTACCTTATGTCTGACACCGACAAATAAGTATGATAAGCAAATGTGAACGAAAATGGCTTCCCATCACTGTTTGTGTTCCGAATCCGAGATGTCAACATCAAATCTCCTCCGGGTCCCAAAGCTACCCTCAGACGGTACTCAAAACTACATGTAAAAAGAAATTTGTATAATAATCAGAAAGAAACATAATATAAGTATACAACAACTTTAACTATGAATGAAGATATTCAAGTTAAACCAGGTAGTAGAAAAATTTTCTGAACGTTTTCTATAGATACCTGTGATTCCAGATCTTCATGTCTTCTTCAGAGGGTTTAAGAATCAAATCAACAAAGGCTTTGCTCAAATTATTTGTTGGAAAAGGAGGAGGGTCATCTTCAATGGCCCAAACCCGATTTCTAGCAAATCCATGTGATTCCAAGTTTCCATGGTTTGCAAACTGCAAATAGATAGAAAATTTCCATCACCATGTCATCTGGAGTGTGATGATAACAACAAACACAAGTTTTGGAACACCATTTAGAAATTGTAATGATTTTCAGAAATATATCATATAGTTTTCATTAATTATATCAATTTCTATTGGTTTCGTTGTTTCTTGGGATATCGATATAATAGCAGATATAGTTTGATCAAGAGACAGCAGTGAAATCTAGAAGGAAGGAAAATTCTTAAAAAGAAAGTTTTCATTATCTTGGTTTCCTATGTTTCTTGCGTGTGCTGCGGTGGTTTCTCTGTTTTCAGTAATTTCATCCTCTGTTTCACTTCCATGAGGATGAAGACGACTATATTGGATAACTTCCTAGATATCTAGAATTGTTGTTTCTAGATTGGATTCATTTTGAACATAGTTTTTTGAGTTATTAATGAACTTAGTTTAATGTTGTGATTTAGAGGTTCTTTATCCATAATAACTTGTATGCAAATATGTATAAAATTTAATACACACACATACACTTTTTCCCTGTTGGTTGGATCTTACGATCCGTGCTACAATCCTCGAGTTACAATCTTTCAACCCCCTCCCAATCTTACGTAGACTCTCGATTAACATTGTTGTTAACTACTCTAAGTAGAGGCTAGTTATCTAACTTGGAACCTATTATGTTGACTACTTAGTCAACTATGTGACAAGTCTGACTGTCTGAGTGTGAAATATGCCCAGTTCTCAAAATGGCAGTGAGCTGCTCTCTTTGTAGGGTTGTGTGATGCAACAAAACAAATCAAGGCATCAAATGATGCCTAGGTTTATTTCTTTATTATCTTCTACTTTATTATGATGAAAGTAAAAATTTAAAAATAACCCTATTGAAACTTTTTATTGCTCCCTAGTTGAACTTTTTATTGCTCCTTAGTTGAATTTGTCTAAAAATCAATCAAAAACCAAACCCCAATTGTAATGTTTGTAAAATTCAAGCAGCGACTAAACTAATCCTGAACCTGAACCCACCCCGCCCCTTCTTCAATACGACTTATGCTATCGAATTTAATTTTCTCACAGGAATGTAATAAGCTAGGTTTTATATTTGCGGAACATATCAAATTTAAAGTCAGAGTTTAAGTTTTAGGAGTTTATGAACCATCAACCCTTTCACCTCTCATCTCTAAGGAAAAGAGAAACAGTTAAGAATTGTCAAAAAAAAATAAAAAAGAAATAGTAAGTACATACTTGTGGAAAGCATATTGGAATCCCTCCACGAATAGCCTTAGGAGGCTTAAAGATAGCCTGCACAAGGAACAAGATAATAATCAAACAGATATTGACCATATATCAATCATCTAATCAACATGAAAGCTGGAGGTTAAATTTTTCAAAACTACAGTCACACGCAAAAACAAAAAATCATGTCTTAACATTTACCCTTAATCCGGATTAACTGCCATTGAAGCAAATATTAATATCAGGAATTCATACATTTTACATTGTTTTGAAACCAAGATAGAAACCCGTTCATTTTGAAGCCAATTTTAATTAGTTAGCTCTGTAGCACCGACACTTCTAATGGAATGTGTGTCCGGCATTTGACACCGATACATACATTCAATTAATTCATTTTTTCAAATTTGTACTAGTGTTGATGTTACGATGTATCGATGTCTATGTCAATGCTTCATTGTCGGTGAGAAGATAAAGTTTTATATTGATTTTCTTTAAAAGCAAATCAAGATCTCAAACTACCTAAAGATCCTGTAATTATTCGAAGTCAAATCACTTCTACTGATCACTCACAGTATAAACTGTCACTCACATAGCAAAATTGAACTTCACAAACTAATGAGATCTATCACTAAATTGCTGTCTACAACTACAAGATAAAGGTTTTAAAGCGCGTCAATTACATTTCCATGTAATATCAAAGATCGCGGCCACAATTTAGAACTGTGATCTAAAAAAGAATACAATTGAATCTTTTTTTCATTTTCCTTTTCGATAGAAAATTTATCAGACAACAAACTCGGCTACTTACATTTTCCTTTTCGATAGAAAATTTATCGGCAACTAAATTAATGCACCAACACTAAAAAATAAAATCAACCAAAACAAGCACAGTTTCGTAAATTCGAAATCACAAACCTTACTACTGAGAAAAAGCAATTCCTCAGCATGATCATTCTTCCACGAAGTCACATGTCCACCGTACAGATAAATCTACAAATCACAAACAAAATGCATCAAAAATCATAATCATCCAAAAAACATAATCGATTATTTTCCTTATTCTTCATCCTCCATCCAAATTTCACAGTTAAATTCAATCAAAATTTAAAACCAGTGCATGAGTTAGATCGAGAATCTTTCCGTTAATTAACAACGATTAATGAAAAAAACAAGATCTAAATCGAAATAAACCTAACCAGATCGAAATCTAGAATAATTGAAATCGGTGAAATCTAAAGCGATGAAAGTGAATCGAGATTTGAATTACATAGATCAAGAACAGAAAAACGGTTACGATTATACCTCAGCGGAAGCGCCACGAGATTCACGAAGAAGAACCTTATCGAGACCATTGATACCTTTGGTTAACGTAAAGGAAGAAGAAGAAGAAGAAGAAGAAGAAGAAGAAGAAGAAGAAAGCTTTTCGTTATTCATTGATGATGATGATGATGATGAAAAAAAACCTAATAGTTGAAGCTCTATAGGTATATTTATAGTCGTTGTTGTGGATTATGAATGAGATTAGTGATTGTGATGCTAATTAATCATGATTATAAAGTGTTTAGTGTCGTTGTTGGAATATTCTCACCGCCGTATGTATGAATTTTGGTTTCTTGGGCACTTTCTTTGGATCCTCTCTGTGTGTGTAATGGGGACTGTACTTCTAACTTTTTCTTTTAACGCTTAATGAGGAAGCTTCCGTAAATGAATAATTTAAAACTAATTTAACTTTTCCTTTTTTTTAGATTTATTTATTTATTTTGGTTAAATACTTTCAAGGGATCTTTTGTAAAATGCATGCAAATATATTTGGTTCATAAAGACGTCTTGAAATGTTGATATTGTCACTTTAGTTTTTAACTCTCGCTTGAGGTACGTTAGGTTCGGGAGTTGCAAATTGAATAGGTTGGAGTTAAGACGTGATTTGTTCTTGCATGAGAATCATAGAACGTTTTCAAAACCATGCAATAACCCAAATTTTCTAACAATATAATTAATATTCGCTTATATTTTCAACATTGATGTCGATTAACATCCATAATTCATGATTCAACTGCAATACAACCAGACTTACAATTCAACAACAATAATTCAAATCCACATATAGAGCATAATAAAAGATGTAACAATAGAGGAAAAGTGAAGCAAATTGACAGCATAAACAAAAATGGCAACACAATTTAAGCAATCTAAATAAAATTCTATTGATATTTTGGACACTTGCAATCTAAACAAATCCACATATATGGCATTTCAACCATCGTGAAAAACATGGATTGTATGTTAGAATCATCCTTAAGCATGGATTGCATTCTAAAGAAATGGTTAAGTTGTCGGTGGGGCTAAATATATTTTAATTGTATTCTTCAAGATTCAAATCAGACATGAGCTTTGACTAGAAGCATGTTTAGTCAGTGTTTGTGTCAGTGCACTTTGACATAATGTAATTGTTAGAAGAAAATGAAAGTTTGTGTGTTATGAATATGAAAGAAGGTGAAAGAAATGCAAACACATATAGTCATATACTGATATAACATTCAATAGGAGGTGAATAACCTTTTGAGTTTTTTTACAGAGTTTTAGCGAAAGTGATTTGAAATGTTTTGATATCATTACTTTAAGTATGTATCCATTAATTTAAAGTGTTCAAAATATCAATTTATTTTATCTTTGGGTACCTATTAACAATTTTTTTAATTAAAAAACTGATGTTTTATATAGTATGAATATCTCTACACATATTGCACGTTTTAATTATCATTATAAATTGTCAGTAGAGATACCATTACTATACATATGTATCCATTCATTTAAAGTACTTGAAATATCAATTTATTTTATCTTTGTGTACCTGATAAGCTATTCACTTCATGTCAATGGTTGATTTTATCCATATTTTTTTGGCATCTCTAATTAGTGCTATTGTTACTATTATTTTTTGGGTAATGTTAACTAGTTCCCGCGGGGCACTAGTTAAGAAGACTAATAAATAAATTTTGCATTGAAAATTGTTAAAAAGTGGTATGTTCAACTTTTTAAAAGTCAAAACTTTGTTGTTTTCAAGTAAAAGTTTTTATTTTTTATTTTTTTAACTAGTGCCTCGGACGCACTAGTTAACATGACTTTTTTTTTCCTTCACAAGTCTATTATTACTATTATATTCATTTGATCTTTTAATTCATTTATATACTTTGTGTTCTTTTTTAATAACTAATTGCTAATATTTGTCATTAAAAAATCCTTTATTTTAAGAACAAAACTTTGGTGCATTTTCCTTACATGCTTTTTGTATGGTTCTTCACATAATTAAAATTCATTTTTTGTGGTTAGAACAGACAATTTGAAAAAATCGTGGATTTAATAAATCATAAGTAATTGTGAGTATTTTATGTGAAGTACCACACGAAACATATTTAAGAAAAATGCACCTAGATTTTATCCTTATTTTGATTCTACCAAGAAATTTTGGTGTATTTTTTTAGGTGCTTTTCATATGACTCCTAATTAAACTACTCATGAAAAGTATATTTTTAGTTAAGAATCATATGAAAAACACATAAAGAAATTCACATAAGTTTTGTCCATATTTCAAACTATTTATTCGTTTCTCAGTTTTCTCTTTCATTAAATTTCATTTTAAATTATATTTTATTTAGCATAGATTGTGTCAAATTCAATAGATAATTCATTCATTTTTTAAATATTAAATTCTAAGTACTTTTCTTTTTAAATTGATATCTAGTCCAATGATCGACTAATTCGATGGGTCTAATCACACCTTCCATTTGTTGGACCCATTTAAATCCATATATTAGGTAGATATTAATAGCTTATTTAACAAGTAATGGGTTATCCTTCAAATAAAAAAAGTAATAGGTTATATATCACCACAAAAAATTTATGTGTTATACTATAAGCAATCATTTTTTTATTACTTTTAAATTATGTATTTTCGATAAATATTATACATATAACACAAACACAAACACTAATATTAATGATAATTTTTCTAATTTAGATAACTACGATTTATTTAATCTTTGTGAAAAAAAACTATAACTTATTTATTTTATATTTTTAGTAGATATTAATAGTTTATTAATAAAATAGAGGCCACGAGTAATTTTTTTCGTTTATAACTCCTGAGTTATATAAACTTTTAATTAATATTATACATAAAACACAAACGATAATGTTATATATCTAATATGGGTAACGCCGGAAAAATACACTAGTTTTTATATAAATAAAACATAATGCAACTACCCATTTAATCTACTTCTCTCTCCCGTTTATTAAACATATATTGTCTAAGTTTGTTGCAAACCAAACTAATATATAAAAAAGTTTCTCCAAGATGGTTAGTTTGGGGAGAGAAGGGGTGTCAAGAGAGGGTTGAGAGGTGGAGGTGTCGGATTCAGATTCTGAGATGAAATGATGAGAGGTGATGGTGGTTCTGCCATCATTCTTCTCTTCAGCAAACTCTGAGTCTTCCTTGCGGCTACGATTCTTGTCTAGGTGGTGGTGGTTCTGCCATCATTCTTCTCTTCAACGGGCGGAGGAGTTTCTCCAGCGGAGGTTTGAGAGAGATCTCCGGCGGACTATGTTCCCGAAAGGAGTTTCTCTGGCGGAGGTTTGAGAGAGCTTCATCATTACTTTACTTAAATAATGTAAATGTGTTGTGTTCTAGACCGTTGATAATCAGTTTGTTGTGTTCTAGACCGTTGATAATCAGTTGGTAAACGGCTATCGATAGCGGTCCGTGTGAAATCAATGTGTTTTTTTTGGGAGACTGTGTGTGTTCCCTGTGGTATTTGGTGTATTTTTTATGTGATATTTTTGGATTAGTCTTTTTTTTCTTGTCAGTAATCTTTCTTTTATTTCTCAAATAAGTGTCTCAATTTTTTTAAAAATAATTTTAATGCATATTTTAAAAATAAAAAGTAAAATGTTAAATCACAGTAGAGGTCCTTTTAAGTTCTTTTTCGTATCACTTACGTCATTTATATATTTTTTGTAACACATAATTCATTTAAGTTATTTAATTGTAACTTTTAAGCTCCCGATAATTTACATTTTTATGATATGAAATCCTCCAAATTCTTACAGTTAAATAACTTAAAGAACCTCATTGATACAGAAAAAACTTAAAGGACCAATTAACTACAGTTAAATAACTTAAATGAACAATTTTCAAGGGTGTTGCATTCAATGGTTGAGATTGTATGTGGTGTGTGTTGATCGAAGGCCCATGAGCAGTTTGAGTCTTAAAGACAAGTAAAATTTATTCAAAATCATCACAAATTGGCTACGCAACCGAATTGTTGATCTGCTTATGATAAAAGATCCAACCACACTCTTGTCGAAATTAAAAACATAACCAAAAGTAAATAAATAAGCAGAGAAACAAAAGAAAGATTAACACTGCAAACTAAAAAATGTTTACCTTAAATACTTTTGGTCAAGAATGATAACGCAAAAGGACCATACTAAAGTAATTGTAAATCTATTTTGTCATTCTTAGTTATAACTATCTATCATATATTAAAATCAAATAATTTTTATAGATAAGATCAAAATAGGTTTTTTTTTATTATTTATATGGTCTGACATTGTAAATATTGCAATGATATTTAGCTAATTTTTTATTAAAAAATTAAATAATGTCATGAAAAAGATAAAATTGTTAATACAATAGTTTAAATGAAGAGTATAATTTGAAGAAAAAATATTACAAACACCAAAACTATAAATGAAAAAAAAAAGTTGTACATGAAAACTAAATATCTCATTTTTATATAAATAAAACATAATTTATTTATATACATGAGACATAACTAACACAAAGGAACGAAAATGAGAAACAAAATGGCTTAATTACACTTTTGGTCCATAAGTTTTCCAAAGTTGTGATTTTAGCCCCCAAAAAAAAACAATTCTTTCCAAGCCCCCTAAGTTTACTTTATGTTGCAATTTTGGCACCACACGCCAATTTTGACCCAGTTAACGCTGATGTGGCCCCCACGTGTGTAAATTTTTAATTATTTTTGTATTTTTAAATAATTTTTTAGTTTTAATTTTTGTAATAAAAAAACAAAAAAAAATTGTAATTAATATTTTTTTTGTAATAAAAAGAAAAAAAACAATTGTAATTAAAAAAACAAAAAAAAATTAAATTTTTTATTTTATTTTTGTAATTAAAAAAAACAATTTTTTTTAATTACAAAAATATTTTTTTATTTTTTTAAATTAAAAAATAAAAATAATTTTAAAAAGCAAAAAAATAATTAAAAAAATGAAATAAAATAAAATAAAAAAATTTACACACACGCCCACGTGTCCTTTGACTAGGTCAAAATTGGTGTAGGGAGCCAAAATTGCAACAAAAAGTAAAATTAGGGGGCCTGAAAAAATTTATTTTTTTTAGGGGGCCAAAATCACAACTTTGGATAACTTAGGGGGCCAAAAGTGTAATTAAGCCAAACAAAATTATTAGAGTGAAAAAGAAAGGCTTAATAGCAGTTTTCGTCCCCTAAGAAAAAAGTAACAAAACCGCCCCCTAAGTTTTGCAACTGTAGCAGTTTTGACCCCCCAAGGCCAATTTTTAGTAAAAAAAAAATTAAAAAATAACACGTGGCACCTCACTTATGGTGCCACGTTAGCATAGACCGAGTCAAAATTGACGTTGGGGATCAAAACTGGCACAAATGCAAAACTTAGGGGGCGATTTAGTAATTTTTTTAGAGAGCCAAAATTGCAACTTTAGAAAAATTAGAGGACTAAAACTGCTATTAAGCCAAAAAAAAAATGAGAAACGAAATAAAACTCTCCGTATTATTATCTCATCTCTTCCTTATCTCATTATATACGCCCTATGCACCTATCCACTCTATTTGTCATTTACTCTTTATGTGAGTGAGTGTGATGCCATGACCCACCTAACGAAAATCCCCTTCCCAGAAAACATGATCATGCAACTATCCACTTAATCTACTTCTCTCTCCCTTTTATTAAACATATATTGTCTAAGTTTATTGCAAACCAAACAGATATATAAAAGAATTGTAAATGGAAACTAAAATAAAAAATGAAATGAGACACTGAGAACAAATTTTAAGATGAAAAAAAAATCAGAAAAATTATAGCATAACTTCATTATTATTATTATTATTATTATTATTATTAGCATCGAGATTAGCATTGATATGCCCGTCTTTCCGCTTTTATTGGCAAGAAAGGATAAAATGGTAACAAATAATTAAATGTAGGGTAAAATTGAAAGAAAAACTATTACACCGCCCAAAACACAATATTTTTATACAAGTTAAGATAATGAATGTTTTTTATAGTGTCAATTTTTTTTTTTGACGAATTATAGTGTCAAATATTGTTAATAGTTTTATGGATTGTTCCTCCTATTGTGATGGACTGTTTATATTTTAATGTTATTTAACTTATCTATTAATTAATCAATTAATAATATTATATAAACAGTAAAATAAATAGAAGAAAAAATATAGCTCAAAACATTGTATCCCTTGTATTTTTATAGATTTTGATAGGGGTGTTCAAAACCGAACTAATCCAATCGAAAAATTGCAAACCGAACCAATCCAAACCGCATTGGTTTGGTTTGGTTTGAATGATTTTTTAAAAATCAATCGAACCAAACCAAACCACATGCTTTTGTATCTCTCGGTTTGGATGACTTTTATGCTCAAACCGCACCGCGAACACCCCTGAATTTTGATATGGAATAAAAATATGGCATTAATATAAAAATACAACTGGCATAAAATATTGCAAAAGAAAAACTTATACAGGTTATCCCTAAAAAAAAACTTATACAGAATAAAAATTAAAACATGACAAAGAATACATACAATATCAATATTACAAGTAGGTTTACTTTAAAACCAATTAATTGTTTATCATGCATAACACAAATTACTCCTAATGTTGTCTTTGTTAACACAATTTTACTTTTTTGAATTTTTTTTTTTTACTTTTTTGATTGCGGGTATTTTGAAATCAAATATTTGGTATGCATTGAATTACATCTGAATGTGTATATGCTATAGTAACTTGTAGTTTGAATTTAAATATTGTGTATGAATAGAAAAAGACACGAAGAAAGGGGAGAAAAACTAAAGAAATGTAACTTATAGCACCCTTTTTGGCAAGAAAGTCTTCAACAACATTGTGGTCATGTAAAGTAGGACAAACTTCAACATGATAGTCTCTCCATAAGATAATTGCACTTGTGATAAACATTGAGCTCTTTTAACACAAGATCCATAACAATGATAGAGTCATAAAGACGCAACGCCATATTATATTTATAAGTTCAACGAAGAGTGAGTTTATGCACATTCTAAAAATCTCAGCATGAACAATGCAAGGGATTATTATAATTTTGTACAAACCATGCATGAAAATGTCCATTAGGGTCTTGGGTAATGCCACCAAAATCACCCTGATTAGACTTCGGAAACACACTATCCGTGTTAACAGCAACATTTGTCCTATTTGTTCGGGACCAAGAAGCCATGTGCAAAGGATGATGAAGAGGCGAAAGATACACTTAACCACATTCTATAATAGCGCGCCTACTTGAGCACCAATGTCGTGAGTCGAATGTCTAACGCCCTCAAACACACACTTGTTGCGAGAACACCAAAACTTCCACACACAAAAAAAACACGCCACATGCCAAAAGACCTCACCGCCTTGGCGTTTTGGCCAATAAACAAGGCATGAAGTGCATGTCTCAAATATGTACTACAAATATGGCACGCATTAGTAGAAAACAAGACCCGGGACATGAGAACGAATGTGAATGGGACGGAGTCAATGGTATAATTGCCACAAGAAAATTGAATATTAGAAGGCACACTAAGGCTCCTAATTCAATTCCAACAATCATACACTAAAATTATTTCAATGTAAACACTTATAGTCGACTTTCACAAAGTAGATCCCAATAACACAATTATTCCAAATCCACACATATGGAATATCATACACTAAAATTGGAAAAATGTGGACAAAAGGCAAGCACTTGCATAAAGGTTCATTGTTTATCCCAAGCTTGAAATGAAATTCACCCCTCCTGATATTATTCAATTTTAATAATAGAATTTCATGTTGGGGATCCCTTGTGATGATTGTTTAAAATAAAATCATCTTTCAGATATGAATCTAGAAGCATTTTCTCCTGAAGCGTGTCACTAGAGTTAAGCATCTCCAAAACAAGCTTACCAAGGAGGGAAATATTCTAAAATATCTCGCATTAATCCTGGTGCAAACCCCTCCTTCCTTTTTAGGACCAGTCATCTTATACTACCCAAATAGGTAAATTTATCGTTAGAACACTTCCAAATAAACCTGCAAGCCACCTTGTCTAGACAACTATATACTCATTGAGAATAACATTGGATCTGCGTCACATGTGATAGCAGGGAGTTAAGAACCCCGTTCATTAGCAAAAACCATGTGCCTCGACTTGTTGAGAAGCCTCCCTTTCCATATGTTTGGTTAGATATTTTTTTATTCAATTGTTTAGTGAACGTTACCATTTTTAAGAAATTGAATACGAAAAGTTGTCACTTGAGCAAAATTGAAGTTAATGGGTTGTATTAGTAAATTGTGAAGGTGAAGTATTAAATGTAAAACTTGTTCCATTTGTATATATAGTCTTAACCTAGTTTGTCGTAGCTACTTGTTGATTATATATATTTTTTAACTATTTTTGAGAGGACTTTTTTTTTTACTATTGTTGTCTATTGATTCGAGTTGGATGATTCACTAATACTTATCAACCATGATTCAATTTTTCAGCCAATATTGTATGGAAATAATTATGTCCCTCAACCAATAGTTTTAACTACTCTAAAGTGTTTTATATGTGAAGAATTAGTTAACTAAGCTAAAAAAATCATTAAGTAATTTTTGACCGAAAGTAGATTGTAATGAAAAAATATAGTATTTGATTTTGCGTGTCTAAAATGTCAGGACCACTTGGTCCATCCACCATGAGTTAATTAGCCATCTCTTTGTATGATGCATGAGTGAGAGTCACAATCGATGAGACATTAAGGTTGCCATAAACCCGTATTCATCCTCTTCCAAGTGAGTAGAATAAGAAATATTTTCCCATTGAGGTGACCAACTACAGTATTGTGCTTGAAGTATGTGTGTTTGTACATAGATACATACCAGTAGAGGCATCGCTACATTCACATACTCACGACTTGGCAAAGAAATTGTCATTTCCAATCTCATATACCAGAAGATAACCGATAACTCTCATAACACGATTCAGACCACATGGTTTTTTTACAAGTTAAAGATGAAGAACAGATGCAATCTATTTTACCTTAATCATGAACACCTACTAGTGCTTATATAGATTTGTTCCAAAAGATTAACATAGTGGGTTAGCTCATGTTTTCCATTCTTTAAGTTCAATACATTCGTTCTTAATAGGAACTTTCCATGATCCCACCAACATCACTTAGGATGTACACATCAAAAGTACATCTTCAGATAAAATGTCATCCAGAAATACACGGCTAAAAACGTAATTTTTAAAAAATGTAGGAAGAAAGTTACTCTCTAAATATTTGGTGTCCTTAATGTTTTACAAGGACACAACAGAGTTGTCTAGCACTCTGGCTGACCCATTTTGCTCCTTTCAAAGCCATGCTTGAAAATTGCAGACAACAACAAAAAATCACACTTTATTTCCACAACAAGTATCGAGCTGACTGGTTTTGCACTCTACTATACACACTTTGTCCTCAATATCAATACAAACTAATTAGACCGCATTAGCAACCCCAATTGCTTGACCAAAACAATTTTAAATTAAATTAAAAAATAAAATGAAGAAACTAATTTGAAACCCAAAAGAATTTTTCTCTTTTTTCAAAAACCAAGCTCACAGACAACCTTTGCCCTATAAAATTAATGCCACGCAGCTAACTCAACAAAAACCTAAACATTCAAACCACAACAAAGAGAAGTAGAGAGAGAGGAGGAAAATCCCTAGTTTCTCTTCATGAAAAGTTTCCTGGGAGCAGTCGCAGTTATGCTAAAAAAAACACTGATGCTGTCCCTTTTACTTCCATATGTTCAGTTCCTTACTGCAAAACAAAGAAGCTCCCTGGTTTTAAGATGAGCAGCTAGAAAATGTAGATATAAAATCATCATGGAAGAATAATATACAATTTTATGATAAAAGTTTCTTCTACCTGAACCTAAACTGCAGGGAGCTGACAGAAGGGTAAGTTAAAGAATCAGAATAACTGAATAGCCATTTTTAGTTTGTTTTGTTTCCATTTGGGCAACTTGTAAAAAGCATCCTTGGACATCCCAAATTTCTCTTTGAACTCCGCAGATGATAGATAAGTCTGTATGCATCAAGCACAAACAAATCAAAACTAATCGAACAAAAGCCTAATAAAAAGGAAGTAGATATAATGATAATATAGCTAGACTATATAGTCCATTTTACCTCTCTTTTAGTTACATCAATGTCCGGCACAGGATCTGTAGATGTTATTTTGAGGCGTTCATATGGGTAAATCAGGAGACCTTCCTCATCTTCAGCTTCACCTTCTTTCACATCTTCTTCTATGGTAAGAGATTCTACTCTGCCGCTCACCGAATTCTCCTTGTCATTTTTCTCAGGGTTTGATTTAGGGGTGACTGGACTCACTATACATTGTAACAACCCAGAACAGAAAGCACATTGCAACAAAGTGAATTATATTACTCAAAGCAAAAGTGTAACTAAAAAACGGGAGGCAAAAGAGAGGTGGTGTGCAATTATTTTATCCAATGTTTACCTTTAACTGACCGAGGTATCATAGTTTCTCGTGCAGAAGGTGGTTGTTCAAAACTAGAAGTAAGTGCAGCTATGGCTTTAGATTTTGATGCTAGTATTGCAGAATCTGGTGTCGTAGATTTCGGATACAGTTTTCTTATTACTGGAGGTGGAGTTGAAAGGTTCCTACCACCGGGGCTCTCGAAAGTAGCAGCTAGTGCATTAAAGGCTGGAGACCTGCCCCGCACACGAACACGATCAGGACTAACAGACATGCTACGGGAGGAACGCTGCTGGGATTTATCAGGCACACTGCTAGACCTTCCTCCGTACGTGGGTGTTCGCCGTTTGGGTTTCTGATAATGTATATAATCATTTCCACAAAAATACAGATTAAATGCAAATGCAAAGAAAATATATCTAGACAAACGAAGCAGAGAAAATTAAAGGTTAAGAGAACTATATTCATTCTCTACCAAGGACCAGCAAACAAGAGCACATCCTTGGATTCAATAGTGATACAAATTTTTCTTTGCTAAAATGACTTCTAGTCAATTGGCAAAGGTCTTCAAAACTTGGGTCTAATATTGATGTCGAAGGTTTGGACATACAAAATAAGATTAACTAATAAATAATTGCAGAAAAGTATTTATTTCCATGATATAATTTAGTTCTGGTTTTAGATTTTCAGGGGAGCCATCACAGCATTATTGTCACACTTCAGTATTTAGCCTATCTGTTGAGAGGCAATAAATATGTAAAAATCTGACACTATTTTAGCCAGTTTAAACATTTATCCACAAAGCCAAATTAGTTGTCAGTTACCCTGAATCCTCAATTTAAGAAAAATCATCATAAATTAGTGGTGTTGAAAAGGAAGGGAAAATTTCATTAGTGACTGTAGAGGTAGCTAAGAAAATGAAATGTGCCTTACATCCAATGGTGCAGTCCCCCCATTTTTCACGATTTTAAGCTTCCTTTGAAATGAGTTCCCCAACATCTGCAAAGTTACAATGGAAATGTCAATATCAGGATGTTAAAATGTCACATGGTTATGCCATTATGCAGATAAACTTACTGCAGACTTTGCCGACTCCCAATTAAAAAAACGAGTGAAAAATGGTGGCTCACTCCCTTCCATGACAACATATATTGGAGCCGCGTGAGATAATTTTTCCAGCAGAAAATCATTCTCAAGAAATTTCTGTTCAGTTCACAATAGCAAGTTAATCAATCCACAGCCAAATCTAGAACCTAATGGATGCTAAATTCAAAATGTAAAAAACATGATAATGGTTAAATTAAAATCTCATGGTTTCCCTAATAATACAAGGATGTTATAGGACTCAAATAAGCATTAAATTAACTAAAGATATCAGAGTGTTCGAAAGAGTAGCCACTAAATTATACTACTAGCAAAACCAGTTTTACCTCACCAATTGTGAGTGCCTGCATTCTACTCTTGGAATCAACCTCCTGGCCAACCCAAACAAAGATATCTGAGTAACAATCCAAGATGAAAATGTCTTCTGTCATTAAATCATCCTGGGAGAAGTTGTATATCTCCGTAACCTGAAATAATTGCTCCAGATTAATGCATTGAAGCAGAAATAAATCCAAGTATTCAAATTGTCATAAGCAGCGTAGCACACAGGACTGAGTAAATTCACCCTGAAAATTTTGTAAATCTTCCTTTATTAAACTGAGGATAAAAAAAAGTAATCCATAGCAGATTTATATGTCTTCATTTCTCGCCGAAATTAAGTCTTCAAAAGAAGCTGTGATGGCCATTACCACCTCTCAGTGAATAATTGAGCCTTAACATGTTTGATAATATCTAATCAGGTTATCTGCATTTTGTTCTAATTTGCTGCTCTTACACAATTAGCCATAAGTTTAATTTTGAATAACATGCCAATTTCAATAATTTTTCTAAAAGCAGCTATTGAGTAATCTTATTATGTAATCAGATACTGAATATCTTTATAAGTAACTTTATGAACACCTAATATTAGGGGGTTGGGGTTTGGGATGAGAGGTAACTGGGAAGGAATTTCAGGGTGGCATAGGCCTTAGAGCAAAGATAGCTTGCTGCTCTGATGTTTGCTCTTTCTGTTTTTCTCTCACCTGCCTCCATTTTCATCTCCTGTTTTTACCATCAACTGAAGAATGCTCCCAACTGATATCATTGTTAATGGTGATACCAATATGCCAGGCACACGAAAAAGTGCAATGAGTAGAGGGAAACCTTTAGAAGGGAGAGGGGAAGTTATAACAGAATGGGAAGGTGGGGCTTTGTGATTAGGGGGTAAAAAAGAATGGCGAGGTGGTTATAATGAGGGGTGGGGGGTATGATAGTGTGAAGTAGGAATACAGGGGCTGAATATGGGGGGTGATTTCCATCTCAAAGGGATCCTCTAATTGTTGAGAGTATCATCACTTTCTTCCTTTCGCAAGGAGATTCATCTCCATCCTTTGTTCATTTACTGTTTTCATCCTTTGGTATAGAGGATTCATCCTCTGAATTTGTTACCAATATCATTTCATCAGTTTCAGTTTATTATTGTGTTCGGATCTATTAAAATACATTTCATTTTCCTTGGTAAAATGATGTGGATAATGGGTTTTTGGACACTGTATTTAATCCTTGTTTCGTACCTTAACATTGACCATTTATTATATTTTTCCAACAGTCTCAGATTGATCAAACTCACTTTTGTTTCAATTTTATTAATCACATATCACTGGTGCTTAAGATGGATCACATCATTAAGTTTTTCTTTACTACTAGCAACTTAACATGCTATAAATGACATATTGTTGAAAGTCAGGAAACAAGACCTACTTTAGCACACCTTCATACCATTGCATAAGTTCCAAAATTAAGAATATTGTTACCAGTGACAATAGATCAGTGGGTAAACTCACCTTTAAGTTTCCTGCTCGGTGATCAATTGGGCAGCAGAAGAAAAACATCAAAAGAAAGTCAGCTGTTTGCATTCAAAGGGGTAAAGGAGATCTGTATGTAACCAGCAAACAGAAAAATGATCACTTACCATTTGAGAAACTGCAACAAAATAGGTGAGGATCACTTTCAGCCTCCCTACTAATCTTTTGACTGGGATATTCTGATTTTCCTCCCAACAAATCCCAAAATTGTTCAGATTCTGTACCTTCCCTTTGTGGTTTTGATTGTAAATTTGGCTGCAGAAATTTGGCAAGCATATGAAAACTAGATTAACGGAGAAAGCTGACTAAAAAAATATAATTAATATATTTGATAGAAATCTCTTCGAACATTTGAAAGTTTAAAAACTTGAAATCAGTTTTCATACACATCAATTTTGCATCCATGGATTGACTAACATTATTAGTTTTTTTTTTTTTTCTTTCCATTTTCATATCAGTGTAATTCCCTGACTGAGTAATAGGGAATTACACTGAGACTAATCTTTTTTCATTTTTCCATATCTTTAACCATTTTCAAAATTAAAGCATATAAAACTTTGCCCACGTCAAGCTGCTTGTCCAACACAATTATTTGACCTTAGAACAAAAGCTAACTTTTTGGTGTTTGCTTAGACCCATTAAAAAACTTCACTATATCTTAAACACACATCAGACCTTTATCAAATCCAGCATCCTCTCTATAAGTTCCTGGTCTTCTGCAGTTGTATTGCTTCCAGACCAAGTAAAGATAGCAGGTCCATTATGAAGTATATAGCAATAAGAGGAATTCAAGGAAGAAGCAACCTGGTTGACACGCATGAAAAGAAAATTTCATTACATAAACAAAGCCAGTAAATTCAAAAGGTGTGTTGCCCAATACGACATAAGTGGATGCACAAATGACCACACAACAAAGAGGAAATGGGGCATACCGGTTCAACTTGTATAGCTTGCATATTATCAGGTCCAGTGCCCTGGATGCGGAATAATGCAACGCTGTCCTCATTGTATGTCTCATCAGGAATTTCCTTTTCCGCAATGTAAGTCTTGTATCCATCACTAAGCCCTCCCTGATAAAAATGAATAGGAAAAAGTTATATCGCCAGTAATAGATGGGGTGTGAGCTTCCACAATATTAGGATCCTACTTACCTTAAAAACTATGAAGGTTTGTAGGATAGAATGAAATTGAATTGGTTCATTTCCTTCATATATACGAGCCTACAGTCAATTAAAATGCATAATATCAGTGAAGAGATGAAAAATAAGCATAACTAATATTTTAACAAAAAGCCAAAAACACAATTTCCAGAAAAATTACCTGAGAAGCAAGAAACTTCATTGACTCAACCATTTTGCTAGCCAGTGAATTAGCTGAAGCTCTTTCTTCCTATTTTTAATTTAAAACATTGTGAGCAATACAGGCAATAAGTGCTCCGAACACAAATATATAGCAAAACTGAAATATATTCATCGACGCACTTAACACTTTCTGGGCGCAGAGAAGTTGCCGATGCCAAGTATAGGGCAATATATAAGGATACAATTGGCTAACGTCAAATCAATCCCTAGTTTTTACCCATTTTGGGAATTTTTGTAATAGGTCACAGTCAACACCAACTCCCCTAAAAATTTAAGCAGTTTACATCTCTAATAGTTCCTCTAGTTTCAAAAACCGTTTTAATAGGATCCCTGAATTCCAGTATTCCTATAGGTCCTTATGCTGACTCAGTCTGAATAGAAAGAAAAAAAACTAAAATAAACAATAGGAACCAATTATAAGTTTCAAACTATAGGAACCTATTTATGAATTCCCAACCAAAACTTACAAGGACTAACGGATTAATAAACCACTAATATTTTGCTTCCAGATTATTTCTCTACTTTGATATTCAAATCACATCTGACAAGAACTATAATTGAACTCAAAATCTTTCACCTCAACACTGTTCTTTCCTATCCACGTTCCAATAAGACAGTCGTCCTTATCTTCTCCAGGATACGAATATTGAAAGATGAAGCAATCTCCACTATAAAATTTTGATTGATCAGAAGCTGGGAGAAGAATCTTTTCCTGACCGTTCACGCGCCAAACCTGTACAGTTAGAGAAAGACTTGTGTTAACTACAGAAATAACAGAGAAATGTTGAGATTGAACAACACCAAACCACAACTCCACCCAAATAGAGGATACCATTGAATACTAATTATCAAAATGACTGCAAAGCGACTCAAAGTAACAGGTAATATATCAACTGCAGCCATAGATGATTTGCAACTAGCAGAGTACCTGTAAATGTCCAGTGCAATCAATGTAAGGTTGAGGTTCTTCCTTTACTGCGTCAGCTTTCAACAGACCCTTGACATTTACTCCTTGACGTTTCAGGAGTGCTACAATGTGTACAAAGTCATAAACAAGAGAAAAAATTGAGATGACATAATGACTATAAATAAAAATGTAATGTTAAAAAATCAATTCAGGACATGATAACATCCATATTTATTGAACACTTGCCTGCTACCTTGCCACGTCCATCTTCAGATACAGTTACATCAGGGGTCTGAGGCCAAGAATCAAACTTGGACTTAAACAACACTGTTTCAAATCCTTCAATTACTCGAATTATTTGGGGTTTAAGTTGATCAATGCCACTGACTAACTCCTGTTATTTGGTCCACAGCAAATTAACAGTAATTAGAATATGAAGCATAATTAAAACTTATAGCGAAATATTAAGGGATGCAAAAGGAAACGAGGTGTTACATCAGCAACTCCACTTGCAATTTTTCTTTCATCAAGGGAGGTGTTTCTTCCCATCCAGACAAACATTTCCAACCCACAATCCAGAATATAACATTTATTTGTGTCTAGAAACTCCCTTTTCAAAGAATCGGCCTCAACGGGTTCTGCCTGTCCCTTTTCAACACTGTAAAGTCGATAATTTCATGATAATTAGAGCATTACAAAATCCAAAAATTCAATGCAACAAACAAATTTCATCAATGTATTATCAAAATAATTTCACCAATAAAACTATAGGCTAAAAGGATAATGAATTTGTAGCAGTTTCACATTTATAAACACCATAAGTTTGACAGCTAGAGGGGAATAAAAACAACGGTAAATTACAGTTTACACCCTTCAATTTGGACGCTATACAGATAAATATTAAAAAGAAAAAAAAAATGCAAATGACCACCCAAACACAAACTATGTAAAACCTCTTTAATCAAGCAAACCATTAAAAAAAATTGGAAATCATGAAATGTGTGACTTGCACATAACACCAAACAGGACTTGTCATCAAATTATACCATATAAACTGAAAACTAGACTTTACCCTTTTAACCGTTTTCATTTTCATTTAAACTTATTTTTTCAGTTAATTATTGCATAATTGAGTGGAGAAGATCCGTAAAAGCATCAGTACAGTAAGTAAGATTGATCAAATAGAGGATAGTAAAATAGTTAGAGATAAAAGCACACAAAAGAAAACTATAAACCAGACTATTGAGAGATTTAGAGATAAATGATACATCTTTTGGTTTAACTTAAGACAGTGTTAAGATATTGTTTAATCCATGTAACCAACCCCGCGTAATGGGAAAAGATTTGGTTTATATGGTAAACCATGTTCTAACAGTACCACCAGCATGTCACACTTATGCTAACCTTTTAACAGTTTAATTGGTGCGGTATTTTTTATTTGTATTTTAACTTCAGAGTGAGAAGCTGGGTGGGAGGGTGCCATTTTCACCTTTTCAAACCCCCAGATCTAATCCACACACAGCCCGAAATTAAAGGGTGTAAGAAGATTGCAAAAACTGTAAACATCAATATATTTCATCCTAACATCATTTCACTAAGAAAGAATGGAATACATTGGTAGTGCAACCAGAAACAAAAAACATGAGAGGGAAGACTGAAACAACATTATACCTAAGCAGTTTTGTAGAGTGAGAATCAGCAGACTTATCATTATCACTGGCTGCTTTTCGTGGAAGAGGAGCAAATCCGCCAAAGAAACCCCAGAATTCCCCAGTTTCAGGATCAGCCATTAACTTTCCATCCTCTGCTTGGAAGTTCAAGAACACGTTCAATTCATAAAAACTGTAATCAACTTTCAAACTTCAAAATATACATGTCGACTTACCAATAGCAGCTATCTCGCATTTCCCCTCATGGTAGGTATCCTTAATATACTGTACAACCTCTAAAGCTTTAGCTCTTTCTTGAATAGATGAATTGGAACCATTAAATTGGAAGATTTTTGACTCGGTGTCAAGAATAAAAATATCATCATGGTTTAGTGAAGATCGAGCAAAAGGAACCTATAACAAAAACAAGCGGCTACTCAGCAAGCAGAAAACAATGTTTCTCTATGTGAGTACATGCCTGATCCAGTGTGATCAATGACATGTAATACTCAAACCTTAATGGCATACCAAAAAATTTTAAACTTGCCTCTTTGACATGTACAACATGTTTCCCTCTGCATACAAACAACCGTGTCTTATGTTTTTCAGCCTCGGCATGTTTAAAACCAGAAGCAACTCCACCTTCTTGAGGTATAATACAAGGTTTGAAATAAGAAAGGAACTTTTCAGTTTCATGGCCCTGTACTTCCCGATACTGAACAGCACGTCCTCCGAGAGCTGCATCCAGCTCAACTGTCTTGATGGCTGCAGCAGCAGCTTCATCCTGTTTTAAAATTACAATCCTTACAACTAATGCCAAACAATAATAGCAAGGAAAATAAATTTATAAAATATCACCATATTAATACTTAATGATAATAACTTTACCTGACTGGTGTCTTTACCAATCCAGTAATGGATGTCATGACGCAGAGCACCACTTTTTGAGGCAGTTGTCTACAGAAAAAGAGAAAGAAAAAAAATCCAAAATGATTATATTCATACTAGAAAAAACCATGCATCATGTACGATGCAGTATGCACAAGCAGCATAATAAAAGGAAACAAGAGAATAATGTGAATCTTGCCAAAAATACGTGCTACTGATGAATATGAGACTTGTATCAAAGACCCCACATAAACTATCGTTCTCGACAAGGAGAATCAGAGCTCATGGGAAAGAAGCCAACAATGCTCTATAGATAAACTCATGATCACATATGATTTAAGAAAAACTAATGTAAATTGTAAATACATACATCATTCTTTTAACTTGAGGACACATTTTCTACCAAAACCGGTAAATGTATAGAAGTTCCAACATGAATGTTGTTGTCCTTAGAAAAAGGAACAGAACTGAGAAGAAGAAAACAATCTCCTTAAGCTAAACTCATGCTCATATATGATAAAGAGACGATAATATATTTTGATTTTGTAAATACAGCTATCATCAATTTAAAGCAAGGACAAACTGAAAAATGTACAGAAGTTACATAATGAATGTTTGCCAAAGAAAAATTAAGACAGAAATCAATTTCACAAGTCATTGTATACCAATGTTGTGATTTTTGTCATGCTGGGAACATCAATTTTTTCAAAGTTCAAAATCCATGGAAAACAATTATAAAATAAGAAGAAAAAAAATACCAATCTCAGGCTAGCACTGTATGGAAGTATGAATGAATAATCACTTGAAAAATATGGTTTACCTTTAAGATCACGTAGGAATCCCCAGTGAAAAATTTGCCATAGGAGGATTTTGGGACAGGTACTGGATTAAAATTCTCAATACGCCATATTTCAAGTCCACTATTTATGGTTAAGGAGAATAATGCATTAAGATCAAAGCATGAAATTAATTTACGCATTGAATTGAACCAATTGAGGGAGAAACTTAGAAAGAATCTGGTAAATATTGAAAATCTGATAAATATTAAACAGTACAACATGTTAATTAGATGCAGGATACGCCTTTTGTCCAGCTCCTTGGAAAGCTGGATCCAAATCTCTCATAGAAACTGCCATAATAATATTCTACTTTTTGATCCTTTACACCCTAGCTTATATGTAGCAAATAATATCCTGAAAGGGAACCATAAAGAATATAAGTTGATAAACGAAAAGTAGAATACTGAAGCTGCCAAAATAGAAGTTGATGAACGAAATGCAAATGCTTCCACCATCAGTTTCAATCAACAAATTCTGGTTCTGATATAAATTTATATAAAATGGAGAAGATTATCAGATGGCGTAGATTATAAATAAGCTCAGCATCATTAATGAATCATTTGATATGATAAATTTTTTTGACAAAGGTAATGTAAAATACAAAATGAAGCAGAGAAAAGCAAGGCTATCATTGGGCTACAAAAAAAATAAATTCATGAGATACAGTGAAGTTCACTGCTAACTAATCGAAAATCATCCCAGCAGTGATGTTCAGCTATTCCCGAACACTTATATTTATATAACATTTTCAATTTTCACCTCTATAGATATCTCCTCATCTAGCATTAGGAATTCTAAGTACATTAAGAACTTAATTATCTATATAGATGTTCTTCAAGTTAGGACAGATGAATCAATAGTTGCAACCAAGAATAGGAATACATTTGTAAGATTGTCATTATCAGAAACTACAGACTCACTCATTGCTGTCTAGAAACATTGAATACACAAATAGCTTGCATTTTGAATAAGCATCATGCAAGCCTTGTCATTGAAGTTGGTTGGATTAAAACATAATAACAAAGAAACTAAAAACAAAATTGCATTTTTTGTCAGACTGTTGTCTGTCGATCCTGCATAACACCTCCCGGTAAGAGCTAAATAATTTTAGTAGCCACCATTTGAGATAAGTTTAAGCTGTATGATAGTAGTTAGTACATGAAGAAAGCAAGCATGAATGAAGAAATCAAGCAAACAAAACAAACACACACATCCTCGCATCTGCATGGAACAAAGACCTTGCACTAGAAGCCTATTAATAGCAATTATACCATCCTAGAAATAGGGCATGTTTAGGTAATCAGCTTACAAGCACTATCTAAACTATTATAGGGAGCTTAACTAATCACTTATTCATAAGCTATTATGGGGAACTTATTGAAATAATCTAACAATAGCTCAGGGACATGTCATAAGTTAATAAGTTAATTTTTACAAATACATTTAAGTTGGTTATGTATAAGCTGTCTCTGTAACACAAGATGTAATAAAGTCAAACTGTTTTCATATAAACAATAAGCTATTCTCTTAAGTTATCTTGGAGAGCCTATAGAAATAAGGTAAAATAGCTCATGAACATGTCATAAGCTGTTTCTAAAATGTCTTATAAGCTCATTTGACTAAAAAAGACCCGTTTGGAAAATGTCGCTTTCTCATGAGCTTATAGCTTATTTTTACTAGCTTATAACTTGTTTAGATAAGCTAATTCACATAGCTTATAGCTTATCATTATTTATCTCAATTTTACCTCTCTAATCTCAATTGAAAAAATTAAATATATATTAAATGTATCATCTTTATGTCATTTCATATTTATAAACTATTTCAACCGCTAATTTTACCAAACACTACAAATTGAATCGGTTAGTTTGTCTGCTAACAGCTATAAGGTAGCTTATACGCTATCCGCTATACTAGCTTATCGTTATTTTTTCTGAACAGTTTCATAAAGTAGGCAAACTCAAATGAATCGATTCAAATAGGTCTTAAATACTAATATACTACAGATAAGTAAAATAAAGCTCTTTCAAGAACCCCCTAAATTGTCGTTCAAATATTTAAACACACAAATTCAACCTTATTTACCAGTATCCAACAAACACCCGAAAAATCTGCACAAATGTTAAAGAAATCCAAAATCACGAGAATAACGCATCCACATGCAATAAAACGCTCAAATATTTTACAGAATCACCGAACAATACGATGAAGCTTATAATCAAATCATACACCTGAGAAACTGCCACGTATGCACACAATCACGTGATCTCGATAACTCAACAAACATACCAATCATTTTCCAAAATCCCAAACATCAACATCAACATCTTCATTTTTATTTTTTTGAGACGGCATCTTCAAAATTTACAACAACAAAAACTTATTAATTAAACTAATCCAGTTTAATTAAACTAATCCTTTTAATTTCAACATCCGAAAAAAACGCAATGTCCGATTGAAGTCAACAAAATTCAATCAAATGCTAAATCAATCACGAACTAGATCGAATTTTAAGCTATAAATCTACACAGCTTAAGTAACAGACAAAAAAAAATAATTGATTAAAATTATGTTGAATTCATACCTGGAAAAGAAGCAGAAGCAGAAGCAGAATCGATTTAGTCTTTATCGGAATCAGCACCAAACAAAAAACAGAAAAATTGAGAAATGAAGAAGAACACAACACCTCGAGCTGAAGAAAAAGTTGAAATCGAAAATTGAAAGGAAAAAAATAAATAAAGTTGATGAATCGAAGTGAAGAGCAAGTAGTAGATCCAATCAGAGGAATTAGGAGGTGGAGAAAATGGAAGGAAAAAAGAAGAGGAAAAGTGAGAGAAAGAAAGGAAAGTGGTGGCGAGTGAAGAAGAATTTTAGAGAGAGAGAGAGAGAGAGAAGAAAAAAAGGAATATTATTGGGAAGAATGGAATAGAGAATAGAGAAAAGTTGAAGTAAGAGAGAGAAAGAGAAAGAGAGGGAAGAATGATGAAAAATGCCAGGCGTGCTTATCACTAACGGCAACCAACATACAAAAACTCTTCTCTTCCAATCCAACCCCACACTACTTAGATACACCTCATATATGAACTGTAAATTTGCTTCTTTTTTTTTTTAATTATTTTTTTCTAGAGACTCTGATTAAATTATCTTTATTTGAAAATTGGTCCAATCCGTAAAGAGTTAACTCATATTTCATACGAGTCTGAATTCAACTTTTTAAATGATTGGTAAAAAAATATTTTTTAAATTTATTGAATAACTGATGTATATGATTTAGAATATTAATTAGATACATCATTCGATTATTATTGTAAGTAAAAAACCATTTTTTAAGTTCATTGAATAATTTGATGTATATGGTTTAGAATATTAACCAGATAAATCAATTATTTAATGAATATAAAATAACAATTTATTGTTTATATATAGTAACAAGAGGGTTAAGTATTCCCTAAAAAAAAGAGGGTTTAAGTGTCACCGTCACTTTGAAAATTGAGTCGACTGGGTTTATGTGCAGTCGGACACATCTAAATTATTTGATCTTAATCGACCAATTCAAATTCAAAGTTTGAATATTGTATTTAAAAACAATATATATTCAAACTTAATATATATATATATATATATATATATATATTATATATAAAAAAAATATATATAAAAAATAAATATATATATATATATATATATATATATATATATTGTTTGATCAAAATCAAACAATTTAGATATGTTGACCGCATACTGTCAAAACTATATAGAATCTAATATGAGCATTGCTTTAACTTTGATGAGTTATCAGAACTTACTTCATCTAAATATTTTATCATGAATAAATTTCTATTTTATTTATGGGTCTTGCTAACCATTGCCCATTGCCCTTAGGGCAATGGTTAAGGTAACCAAAAGTGGCATATTTGCATTTGTTTCAACAGTATTTTGACCTTTAAAAGTTAATTATCACTTTTCACATTTTCCAATACTATATTTCTATTTTTATCCCCTTATTCAATGTCTCAAGGGTAATGGTTAGCATTCTCCTTTGTTTATTTATTTACTTATTCTTATGTTGTTTAGTATATCCTAATGAGTAATGATAGATGCTGGTTGAATTAGTGTACTACTTTTTGGAGGGTGTGTGTGGTGTGGGACAGTAATAATGGTGAAAACACTTTGTGATTACAGTTAAGTTTCTTTGTTTGTTGCTAAATGTAACTCAATTGCTACGCTTAGTATGTTTCTTCAGGTGTCGCTTTGTTGAAATTTTTGGTTATGAAATTAATGTTTGCTTATGTAAGGTACTATAGTAAATTTGTAGGTCAAGATTTAATTCAATGTAATGTAATTAATTGAGTCTTGGATGGATTCAACTGTGGTGGCTTAATACCACATCAATGATCAAACACAGTGGAAAAATAAAATGACATAAAAAGAGTGAAAGTGGAAAGGTAACACAAAGTAGTGTCTTCTTTTACTAATCAGCTAACATAAAATTAGGGTAGAAGTGTTCCCCAAATTATAATAGACGAGATGTCATTTATTTCACATGATGTTTTTATACTCTATTTTCGTTTAAAAATAAAACAATGATTTTTTGTAAATATAAATTTAGAATTTAGAACATTATAAAATATATATTACAAAAATTTAAAACTTTTTAATGTAGTATGAATTAATTATAATTTTTTTAACTTCAATAGTTCAAGATAAAAGTAACGAAAATCTAAATATAGAAATCAAATTTCGAGTTCGTTAGGTTTGGCTAAACTAACAATGTCGATATTGTTGTGTTTGACACCTTCAACCAAATTCAAACTCAGGACATTGTAATTGTATGTGAAAGTTTCAGTGGTGTTTGTCACTTCATCTACAATAAAAAATAAATAAATAAATTGTGCTCATTTTTTTTAGAAAAACTTTTAATAAAATTTCCTCTAAAAAATAATTCAAAAATACATATAGCGAAACAATAGCAACTAAAAATGTGTGCGGATTTTTTTTATACGAACGATAAAGTGTCACTTTTTTATAGAGACGAAAAACAAAAATCGATCAATTTGTAGAGAATGAAAACATATTCAACCTTAAATACATAAGTTAATTTAACTAAGGGGTGGTCGTTTATTTACTTATTCTTATTTTTCATCAAATTTTATTATTCATACATTTTGGTTTCCTAGGCTAGAATTAGTTTTTGATAGTGAAATGCATGTTTGTTGTTTATGTGGGCTTGTGATTTTTAGAGAAATGACAGAAAGGGAAAAGGTTTGGTCCGATAGGGACTTGAGGATTGGCAATTTGAGAGCAATGTGACCTATGCATGGGAAGGGTTTGATGCCAAAAAGAGGGAAATTTGGAAAGGTCGGTCACCGGCTAATACTATTATTTGGTGTAAATTCTCATAAAGTCTACTATTTTGTGGGGCTCTTTCTATAACTTTAATGCATGAAAAAGTGGAGGCTGCTTTTCCACTATTCAACATAAAAAATTTCTATGGTTTTGTTTGATCAAAAAAATTACACTTTCTTTCGTTAAATATGTAGCTTCTTGTTTAATTAATGTCAAAAGATGGTTGTACACAACCCTAAATAAAATTAAAAAGGGAAACATGGTTGGAAAGTTGGAGTTTAACCTTTTTTGTTAGCATTATTTGCAAGCAAAGTTTAAGAGACATATGTATAAGGCAATATGAGATTGATTTCTACCCTTAAACAGGAGGACCTATATGGGTCCAAAATCCAAACTTGGATTTAAGAACATAGATTGCAGGTTAGAAATGTACAATGCTACCTAAATTGAAGTTTGCAGCACTATAATTAATACTTCCATAATCGTCAATCATATCTAGCACGTGAAGGAGTCTCCATTCTCCAACCACTGTTCCTAGGGATGTCAATGGGGTGGGGAATTTTTCCCCCTCTCCCTGTCCCATCACACAAATTGTTCACCATCTCTGTCTCCATTTTCTGTTATCATAGAGTTTTCCTTTGCTGTCTTCATCCCCGTTGATTTTTATGGTTTTTGTGAAACTCATCAGTATGAAAAAATAACTAATTTTTGTTTAATCAATTAGTTAGTAAAAAATAAAAATATTTAACCGTGACAAATATAACATTAAGACATTATTGTAAATATATAAAATAAATTTCTACACATATCATGTGAAAAGACAAATAAATATAACTATCGAAATATTCATATATATATATATATATATATATATATATATATATATTCATATATATATATATATATGAGTTAGGATCCATTGACATCAGGTGTAAGTCTAATGACCTACACCAAATCTCAACCGTTAAATTAAATTTATCTAATAGCTCTCAAACATCAAGTTAAAGGAAATCAAAAGCGAGACTCAAGTGATTGTGCCTCTGACTTCGTTCTCTTCTGGCAAAGTTTAGTCAAATTGCAGACTTCAAGCTATTGGTTTTGGTGTCAATGAAAGTATGAAACCTAATTTTCAAAATGCAAATCTATGCAACCTTACCACTTAAGTCATCAATTTCCACTGATTGTCTAATTTCATCTCATTGATTAAAGGGCATATAAACCACAAATTAATTTAATTTGACTCCAATATTATATACATCGAAAGCTCATGTTGTGTCTAATGGCAACATTTTGGATAAAGAAGGACTACAAGAAATAACAAAATTGAATCGATGATAACGGTCCATTTTGTTAAGGTTAGATATGAAATGGGTTTTGTCTAATTTATGCTTTACAAGAATAATTGATTGGAAAATTACTGAATTCTGCAATTTGATGAAGCCTGCGGGAAGAGAACGTAGGAGGCGCTATCACATGTGCCTCACTTTTTGTTTCCTTTAATTTGAGGTATGGAAACCATTAGATTAATTTAATTTAACGGTTGAAATTTGGTGCAAGTCATTAGACTTACACCTGGTGTGAACGGATCCTAACTCTATATATATATATATATATATATATATATATATATATATACACACACACAAATATAAAATGTATTTTAGTGAATTGTTCGGGGATGGGATCTTGGTGGGGCGTGGGGTATGTTCCTCGTCCACATCACCACACTACCCTGGGGGACTTCGTACCGAATTACCCATCCATATCCATACAGGAAAATTCAGTGTTTGAAGAATTTCACAATCTAAGATCCAACGTGGATAAAGAATGTTAGTTCGAGAAGTAAATCTATGTAGTTATTGAAACCGTTGATGGTAGTATGTCAATTATGTTAATTGTTAATTTATTTATAATTATGAGACGTGTGAATCGAACTCGATACCACTCCTATTGTTTCACTCTTTAACTCTTCCACCCTAACCATCCAATCAACCTTACAACTTCCTAGTTCGAAAACTAAATTGATTGTATTCTATTTTTAATTAATTTTAAACATATATTTCTTCAATTTGAATTGTTATAATATACTGCACTACCAAATTTTATTTATTTATTTGAAAAGGATTAAATTTGATTGATTTTGAAATTAGACAAGTAACACTCTATTTTTTTTCAATTGAATACTTTTTGTTCACAATTGCAGATAATAGTACATTAAGTTGGGTAGGATCGTAATTCGTTGCAAATTTTCGCATAAAATACTCAACATTGTTGCATTGTCATAACTGAAATCAAACCGAAGACCTCTAATTGAGTTAGAATAAATTATCTACCATTTCACTTAAGTGCTCTTGAGTACACATTCAGTATATTATGATGCAGGCTCTAAACAAAAATAAAGAAAACATAAGACTTAAACCACGGAAAGAAAATTGTACTTGTTATAAGTTTTTAATATTGGGTCTAACTCATCATTACAAAACCGGTTTGTAAGATGATGAGTGCAACTCTTTATAAACTTTTATATCAAGAGTTTTATCTTTTTATGTGAAATTAGAGTTATTTCTAATACACTCTCTCACGCTAGCACTATTATGTTTGGTGCGTGTAAATAAATGATAAATAGCTCGGTGGATAAACTCTGATACCATAGATTTTTATGCGGACGTGGCTCGTCTTTATTAAATAGCTTTATAAGACGGAGTGTCACTCTTTATAAACTCTTATCAAGAGTCATATATTTTCTCGAACCTGATACATTGAGGATGAATACACTCCAAAGTCTTAATCTAGACCAACTCAAGTGGTTCATATATTTTCTATGTGGGAGTTATTCCCAATAATACTTATTAAATACAAATTAATTAAGATTAAAATTCCAGTAATACTTTTTTTGGGCGTGAAAATTCTAATAATACTCCTATACTATAGAATACATGTGAAACTTGTGATAAATGAGTAGTTGTATAACCAATATTCTTTATCTGAATGGATTTGTCGTGTGTAGTTTATTTAATTATAGAAATGAAAATTATGGTCAAATAAATTGATTTCATTGAGCACAAATATGATTTTTGGGATGATCATGTCATAATTTAAGTTGGAAAGAGATGCATTATTCTGAATGGTAATCTGTAAAGTATGACCAAAAGCACCGGCCCACCGCCATGCTTAATCGCATTCGCAGCCATTCCACAAGTTTGCTTTCACTCAACAATAATGAGCTTGGAGGAAATTTATTATACAAGAGACAATTTAAGAAAATCACACAAACCAGGAAATATATTTTTTCTATTAATAATTCTAAAATACTAGTAGTTAATATTTCAAAAAAGTCCCTGGTCTAAATTATCTTACTGCTGCCTACAATTCATGTAATTCTATCTTTAATGTTTTTGACTAGAATACAACACTGTACACGGCTTCATTTGAGCAAATTAAATGTGACTATTTGATATTCTCACAGCTTCGGCAATTTGTTAATACTTATTGGTTTGTGTGGACCCGCTAAAGTAGTTTAACATAAGGAATTTCTGTTATAAATATTTGCCTTTTTTTTCTGAAAAGTACACTTGGCATCTTCATATTTCTCATATCATTTAATGTTTTCTTATCATCCAATCAAAATTGATTATGACACATTTATTTTATATCAACCAATAAAAAAAGGATTATGACTCATTTATT
>Ga0228710_1000230_pt1 | contig 58961 bp, 24 predicted proteins | sample MedpolnodulmetaG_FD_177995 | JGI IMG/M metagenome (GOLD analysis project Ga0228710, IMG submission 177995) | Root nodule microbial communities from Medicago polymorpha collected in Santa Monica, California, United States - pink nodules | ecosystem: Host-associated > Plants > Roots > Nodule... | reverse complement strand
TCTATAATTCTTTTTTTTTTTTTTTAGAGATATATTACTTTTCTCTACATTAGTTACTCTTTTTTTTGTGTTCAAAATCGAACCAACCCAATAGAAAAACCGCAAACTGAACCAACATAAATCGAAACCGCAAAAAACTGCATTTGGTTAGAATGTAATCAGATCATTTTCTTGCTCAACCGCATGGTTTGGTTTGGTTTGTGGTTTTCATTTTACCAACCGGACCAAACCAAACCGCAGCATACGAAAATTTTTAATTAAACATATCTCATCTAGATAAATACTTATAAAAACTCAATGGAAATTTTTATAAAATGACATATTTTTTATTTTGTTAGATTCCTTCTTTGCTTTTTATTTAAAAAACGTATTTATGTGCTACTTCAAATTTTAGAGAATGATAAAATCTTGGTTTTTTCATTTCTTACAAAATAGGATTACGTTTTGTCCATGTTTTTAACTTTGTCTATGTTGTTGAAAACATTGTAAAATGAAAATGAAATTGTAATATTTGCTGAAATTTAAAACATTGTTGAAAATATGTTGTTTTTTAGCTTTTTAACTTGATTTTGATGTTGGAAAAAAGAATTGTATCGTCACGAAAAAACCGCACCAACCGATCCAACCCAAACCCCATTGGTTTGGTTTGGTTTGGTTTGGTTCGGATTTTATTTTTAAAGTCAACCGAACCAAACCGCATAATTTTTTATCTTGCGGTTCGGATGACTTTTATCCTCAAATTCGAACCAAACTGCACCGCGAACACCCTTATATATAAGTGTCAATTATTTCAATTTATTTTCAATGCGGAAGATCAATTTGAACACCATACTCTCAATTGGTTCATCCTTAAACAAGGGATTTTGAATTAGATATCCCTCCTCCGTTGCTACTTCTTCGTCGACGTTGCCGCCAATTGACCTTTATATTCGAAAATTTCAAAATAAAGTTTAACAAAAAGATTTCTCATTTTATTTAAATCAAAATCCACAGATTTGCTTTGTGTTCCGATACAATAATTGTTTGGATGCAATAATTGAATATCACACAACCCCACACATTTGGACTCGCTCTGTCACCAAAGTTTTTCAAGAAATGAGATTACATAAATTGTTCTTGTTAATTACTTTTTCCGTTTTTATAAAAATATATATATATATATATATATATATATATATATATATATATATATATATATATTCACTCAAAATAATAATTGAAATGAAGAAACACGTTGGTGCTGGAAATTGTTGTAGCATTTTATTGTCGTTTTGTTATGAGATGATTGCTCATCTCACCAACAAATTTGTTCCCCTACACCTAAAAAGACCTTCAATACCCCTAATGACAATTAGCTTAATTAACTGTCATCGGCTATACTTAATTAACATATTTGACTTGGTAATGTTTTACGAAACAATAAAAAACGTTAATTTGAACTAAAAATCGTTTTATATCTCATATAAAAACAATTTGATTTGATTTTATCTTTTGTTTAGAAGCTCTTATGCTATATGCGCCTAACTAAGCTGCTTATGTAAACTAGCTCATATTCAAAGTGAAAATTAAACTTCTAAGAAAAGGAGAATGTTGTTTTAAAATTAAGTCAGGGTGGATGGAATGTAACGGCTTATTCAGCACTTTGCACTGATCATGTTGTTTGGTGGATGAATGCTGTTGCAGGATTTGGTTACCTTCTGATGGTTGATTTGCTTCCACAACATGGTATATATAAATACAAAAAAGAGAAGAAAAAAAAAAGGTTGACATTTTTATAGGTACAAATAGGTAATACAATTGAAAGAACATGAAGCATGTGTAAGTAAACTATGTTATATTCAAGTTATATCAAGTTTTAATGATGACAACAATAATTAATACCTTATAGGGCAGGGGAATGAATTCAATTATGCATTTACAGGTATGGAGGAATTCATGGAGACACAGCCTTTTAAGCGTTCGATAATGAAGTTTTTGCTGACTAGTCCTGAATGATGAGTTAGAGGAAGACCTTCCTTTACACATTCATCATACCTCTCAAGAGTAGACACAATATAACTGAAATCTGGCCTCTTTGAAGGATTTGCTGACCAACAACGCTTTATTAGGTGTGCAAGTGCTGGCTGACAACTTGCAGGCAGTGGAGGCCTTTCATTCTGTTCAATAAGTGACACAAATGTTTGTTAGTTTGGGAGATTCAAATTTCATGTCAATTATTCTAAGTTATATTATATGTAGATTACAACATGTTTTGATATCTCATTTTTATGAAACACTGACACAGACACCAGAACCGACACTGGTAATTTGAGAAAATGGAAGTAATTGAATGTAACAAGATGTGTAGGTATAATGCCTATGTGACATTAAGTCTTTGACTATTTATTCTAGACCTGTTCATCTAAGTTATTAGCAAGTTTTGTGTAAAAAGTTTTAGTTAGTGATAATGTTTCTTCATAATCCTACTGGAGTATCCAGATAAGTTTTGTTGGGGATTTAAGAAGGAATTTGAAATCCCACTTTAGTTAAAAGAATTGTATCATATGTACAATTTATCAATCATTTGGGGTTAAAACACCGACAGAGATCTCTCAAAAGAAATGGAGGCCTCCATTCAATCTAAAGATGAGAATAGCTTAAATTTAGATAAAGGATCGAACCTTTTCGGATACAGCAAAAGCAGCTTGCACTGGAGTCATTCCTTGGAAAGGAAGCAGAGCAGTTGTGAGTTCCCAAAGCACAATTCCAAAACTATAAACATCAACTTTACGAGTATACGGTTTTTCCTTAATCATCTCAGGCGCCATCCAACGATAAGTTCCCATGTTTCCTTTGGTCTCTCGGCATCGTGTTTCAAGACACGATGTCCCGAAATCTGCCACCTTAACCCTCATCTCATCATTGAGAAGCAAGTTATTTGATTTGAGGTCTCTATGAATAACACCTTGAGAATGAAGGTATTCCATACCTCTTGATATGTCAAGTGCTAACCTTAGTACAGTTTCTATTGAAAGTGAGTAAGGCTCTTTTTTGTTCAGATACATCCTCAGAGTTCCTTGTGACATGTATTCTGTTATTATACAGTACACAGGTGGTTTTTTACATGCTGCAATAAACTGTAAATTAAAAATCACAAATAAGTCCCTTACACAGAGTAAATTAAAGTAAATAATCTCAACTGTGAAATAAAAACTGATATGTTAACTCGCTTGTAATTTATTATGCATGTAGATGTAGTATCTTATGTTGAAATTACCTACTTTACTCTAAAGTCTAAGGAAAATTAGATTCATGAATATGATCAAATATAGACATAAGTTAGTGATGTAACATAATACTGCCACACATGTTGCATCCGTAAAAACATGACACAAAAGTAAGGAAATTTGACATCAAGTTGGTATTAAATTTTCCCCCACTAAAGTGGTAAGTGGTTGTGAGTCTTTTAAAATAATAAAATAAGAGTTGCAATATCCAAAATAATAAAGACATCTCTGTCTTTTTATTACTTTTTATCTCTTACAACTGACACGTGAATTTCAAAAATACACATAAAAACCAAAAGATGTCATATTTGGTGTCTAAATATCATTTCTTTAAAATAAGGAACCTAGTGATTTCCTTTGAGATCCAAACCAACACAAGAAAATAAAACAAAAAAGATTATTAGGACAAGAAGTGGACACAAGAATTAATTAATTAATTAATTAAACCTTTCTGAGATAAAATAGTTAATTAATTACCTGCACTATGTTAGGATGAAAGAGACGTGAGAGTAAAGCAACTTCAGACTTGAATTGCTGTTCTAGCAATGTTCTTCTCTCCTCATTCTGAGTAGGAATCCTCACCATTTTAACAGCAACAGCTCTCTGCTTGTAAATTCCACGGTAAATTCGACTGTGAGCACCGGACGCAAACTTGTTACCTATGAAAAGCTGAGAAAGATCAGCAGTCCATTCTTCCTGATCTTCCTTTGAAGCTTCCCACGTTTCAACATTCTCAGAGTCCAATATCATGGACCATGATTCTAAACTATCAAATCTTTTTCGTTCCATGTTGTCTGCATCAGGATTCAACCGCGTTTTAGAAGATGAAGGAGAAGGCTCTGGTAAAGGTTTATTACTCTTAGACCTTCGCAGGCGAAGTTTGGTGAAACATGAACCTGCCATTGAAACTCTAGCAAAATTCATGGCTTTGGAAAATGGTTTATTGTGTTGTATGTTATGCTTATATGATCAAAAGTACAGACTGTCAAAAGGAATTTTTCTTCTGAACGTGTGAATTGACTTCAGGAAGTGCATAAACCGATTTCGAAACATAGGCTCCAACGATGAAAATTGAAAAGCATGTATCAAAATGATTCATTTATGAATTCAAACAAGACCCTTTTTATCTTTATGGAACCATGTCATGCAATTTATGACACTTGGTTCATCATAGTTGTGAAAGATAAAAACTGTTACAACACATAACAACTAGAGAGACAAAAAGGAACGTAAAAGGGTGATGAAATTTCATTGTATAAAGAAAATATGAACAAAATGAAGGGAAGTTTCATGAAAATATGTGGAAGAGGAAGAAGAAAAAGAAGAAGAAAGAGTTTTCACGGTTTTTTGTAATAAGATGGATGAGAAGGATTAGGTTGTTTAGCAGCATAAAGATGAATTGAAAGGAAAAAGTTTCAGGGGTGACTCGTGAGTGCTTGGCTCAAAAGTAAACTTATCATATTAGCCATAGAGAGAAAAAAGGTGTTTTTGGTGTATTTAATTGAGCTACCTTCCTTGCTTCTGTTCTGTTTAGGTTTCTTTTCTTGCATGCATCATAATCAATCAATGTTAAGTAGTGGCCACAATGCAAAGCTTTGTAGATTTGAGCTTTGCATTCAGCTCCTCCAACAATTTGCACTTTTCTACATATTTGGGATATGTACCATATCCCATCTATTAACTGTAGCAAGAACCACATCGTTGGGACCAAAAAAGTCCTAGAATTCATGTGGTACGTAACGCAATTAAAAGATAAGAGTAAATAGTCATAAATCTGTGAGGTCCTTGCACTATAGTTTCTAACTATATTCATTTTATAAACACATTTATAAGTGTGTTTTTTTATTAATAATTTTATGGACCAAACTAGCTAAATGAGTACACATACTCGAGGATCATAATGACAAATTAAACACACATTTAAGTATATATATATATATACTTTTTTCAATTTTGATTCATTCAAAGACTATCGTGGCAGTGTCTCACATTTAAGGGTTAATGTTTATTCGATAAAGAAATTACAAGATAAGTGTCATATCAATGACTGGTTGATTCAAGGGCCAGTTATTGTCTTTCCTTGTGCTGAAAAAATCTAGCTTCTCTTTGGTGAGGTACTGACAGGTACATAAGGTGAGGACATATATAGTATTGGCAGACATTTTTGGGGGTTACTTTATTCGATCTATTGGTGAAAAATTGAGCACTAACTAAGATAACATACAATTTGATCGAGGCAGTTTATGTTCTATAAGAACTTTTTGTTTTGGCAAATGTTCTTTAAGCACTTCAGTTGCGGATCATATAATTATACTCCAATTTAAGCATTGATTTGAAATTTTGCAAAGAAGAAATTCCAAGCTTGGAATCACACCTTTGAATAATAAAAATAAAAGGTTTGGAATCTGATTAATGGCTATTTTTTGATAAATGATTAGAAGTGTGGAACACTATATGTCAACAACAAAAAAGTGTGGAACACTAAACGTATAAAGATATTTTTTTTGGTCAATAACTAAACATATAAAGATAAAAAAATGAAGGGAACATAGTACCCGTAACATACCCTATCTTTCAGCATCCAAATGATCCATTGCAATCAGATTGTTCCCATCACCTCTAGTGATGGGTCTGCTCAAGTTGAAGTTAAAAGTTATTTAATAATTATATTTTCTTATCTATTTTATGTTATTTCTTTAAAATAAAAAAAATACACATATACATGTCACAAAGTTCTAGCTCAAATGACAATACCGATATTGTTGGGTTATACATCTTCACTTGAAATCTCGCAGTTGTGTTTGTGAGCTTCACGTGGAAAAAAGTTATATATATGCGCACACATATACATGGTAAACTGTTTCAATGCTTTTTTTTATCAATAATTTGTAATGCTAACACTTGTTATCCGATATGTTTACAATACACACACATATAGCATCGACCAAAAGTTGCATGTGTGATTCTAGTTTTCTGTTCACATAGTATCTAGTAATGAACTTGTCATCTTTTTGTGGTGGCCCTCGTCCACTTGCATAAAAGAGAGTAAATATTCAATTTTATATATGAAATTGTATAACTGTATTAACTACTTTATTTTTTATATCATAAAATAGTTCCTTATATTGAAAAATGTTAATCAGATTCATCCTTCAGTTAGTATTTGCAGAACTAATGATTAATGACATTAAGTTGAAAATCTCAAGGATACATTTGAAACTAAGTGAATAATGTCATAAATACATTTGATAATGGATCCAGACAGAGGGACATGCCTGATTAACATTTTGCAATTCTCTGAATCATTTTGAAATATTAATAATGTGGGGACTAGGTTGATACCATCCTACAATTTCAATGACCAAATTGAATATTTACTGGCATAAAACAAATGCCATCTTTCCAGAGATCTTTCACAACTGAATTTCCCAACACAAACAGAGTATCATAAATTCACATAGAGAACAAAAGAAGATTGAATCCAAATCACACAACACAACCATTTGTATTACTCTGGCTGGAAGTAGGGTGTAATGAGGGATAAAACAGGAAAGAAAGGGATAGAATTTTAAGAATATTCTTAGATTTTGAGTATAACTTCAACAAGATAGAATTGCAAGGTGAAGATTACAATCGAAGTATCTAACTCAATTCCATAAAACATCTTATAAGATAGTGACTGCGCAAACTTCATAAACTCTAACTAGGCTTTATCTCTAGTCAATGCAGGACATAGAATTTTCAACTACATAAGTAGGAACTATGGAAAAAGTGTAATGGATAAATGCAATACATAACAACATGGCGAACAGAAAATAAACAAGTCATAACAGAACCAACATATTTTTAACACAAAACTTGTGTATGTTTTTTAGATCATTCATTCATTATTTAAAGTAAATGAAAGTAAAACATTTGACTATTATTCTTTCCCCCCCTTAAAAAGCAACATCCCCTATCATTTCATGACTAAAGCGAAAGCCAGCTCAATGCTATTATTCTTACAGTATTATAAAGAAATGAAAAGCATGCTAATTATACCAATTTCGCCGTTACATTTTGGACTAGACCCAACAGAAGCATACCAGAAGATGAAAACGGAAGCTACAGCCTCGATGGCATTCCGCCGGAAACTACTATAGTTTCTCCTGTTATATATGACGCATCATCAGATGCCAAAAAAGCTGTAGCAGCTCCCATGTCTTCGGTTGTACCAAGCCTTCCAAGTAATGTCTTTGCTTCAAGCTCCTCTCTCTACAATAGTATACCCAGAAAATCCATTCAGACACAAATGACAAATGAAGCACTGATACTGGACACGACATTGACTCCAACACATAGACACTGATAATGATTTGAAAAAATGAAAGTGATTATATGTAATCATATACGTGTCTGTCTCGAACATTGACATATCAGATACTCAAACACGTTTTCAATCTAAAGTGTCAGTGGTGCTATATAGCAAATGATACACAACGCAGAAGGAGATTTGAGGAAAGAGGAAAAACCTATTTGGTTAAAAAGATACTCACCATAGCAGAATTGCTGGTGATGAATGAAGCAAAATTAGTTGGTACAAAACCAGGAGCAACACAGTTTACACGAGTTTTAGGGGCCATCTCACCAGCCAGGGCCTACACATCATATTTACATAATAACTATCAGATTTAACAAACAAAAAACAGTAGCAATTCATTTGTTTTTTTGAAGGAAGAATTGGAAGGCAAGTACCGACTTTGGTAAGTCCAAGAAGGGCTGTTTTGGTCACTCCATACATAGCCATACTAGCTGGTGGGTGATAACCAGCGATCGATGAAATGATAACAACAGAAGAACCCTTCGGCAAGTATGGAGCTGCATCCTGTGTATAATTATCAGACACCATTTTACTACATCAACACACTACAAAAAGATGGAAGAAAGGGAAAACACTGAAACGTATATATTGGATTATTTCTTTTCTTTTATTTGTTAAAGCCATTTTCACAGCTTAATTACCTTTAGAAGAAGTATAGTGGCTTTGACATTTATCTCCCATAACTTGTCAAGGACCGAATCTTGGGTTTGCAGAATGGAATCAACGGAAGGATTTGCAGCAGCATTGGACACAACAACATCTATCTTTCCATACTTCTGTAACAAGCCAAAAAAATTCAAACACATATTAGAACTCCATTCAAATAGTGAGCAAGACAGACTATAATATGAAAGATTATTAAACTACACTGAAAAAACCAAAGCCAAAATCAAAATAACAAAACATATCGTACGCCAATTCTATTTAGACTTGTACAAAATATGATTGATGGGTGTTAAGATTCCAATAACATATATAGCTCATTCAGTGTCAGCTTAGTGGTAAGAACTTGACTCGGTAACCTCGAGAGGGGATCAAATCTCATATAGGATAGTTGGAAAATGGTCATTAGGGAACTGAATGCAAAGATAGAATCAACAAAAGTCTTGTATTGAAATTGGACAAGATCACATTCACAAGAGAAGATGATTTCACACCTGGACAGTTTTGTCAATCAAATCCTTCCTTTGTAGAGCATTTGAGACATGGCAAACAACTGCGAATACATCAATTCCTTTGGCCCTCAGTTTTTCAGCAGCTACATCAACATTTTTCTGCAGCAATTCAACCAAATTAAAAAAAAAATTATGGTTATTGATCAATTCTTCTGATATTAATACATAAATCAAATCATTTATTCCAACAATTAACTTTTCTTTAACCGATTCTCATATAATAATCTGAGACAAATATGAATGAATGAATGAATCAAAAAAGAAAAAGGAAGAATACCTGTCTGCGAGAAGAGATAACAACAGAAGCACCTTCCAAACCAAGTCTCTCAGCAATGGTAAAACCAATTCCCTGTGTTGAAGCAGTCACGATCGCAACCTTTCCTTTGAATCTCTTTGGAATTTCCATTTTCTACCTTTGAATCCGACACAGACACACGCTTAGGTTCGGTTGTCTCTGAAACTGAGTAAAACAAGGAACTAGATTACACTTGTGGTTTTTATTTATCTGGTTCCTGTACTTTTCAGTTTTCACCACTTGTTATAAGAATTAACGCCAACATCTTACACACTCATAAAATAATTATTTTTAGACATATCATTATGGAGTGTTAATCATTGGATCAAGATGACATGTGTTCTTAAAATATAAGTTAAGGATAATATAAATATAGTAAATATTTATTGAGAAAAATTAATTCCCATTTTTTGAGAAATATTCTATAAAAAATTAATTTCTCTTAAGGTTATAGCATATTTTAACATTTTCCTTCATCGTTTTCTAAATAAAAAATATATACTCGGCCCCCGTGAGCTTCGCTCAGTTGGTAGGACATTGCATAATTTATGCAGGACCGGAGTTCGAACCCTGGACACTTCACTTCTCCATATTTAATTGTGTGAGCTCTAGCCACTAAACCAATACAAAAAAATATATATATACTCGTATAATTCTTGATCCAAAAAAAGTATTTTTTTGTGGTGGCCGGATTCGAACTCCGGACCTTGCATATATTATGCATTGTCCTTACCAACTGAGCTAAGCTCACGGAAAAAAAAAAGTAATTAATCATATGTAATAGTTTTTGTACTATTTACTTACTTTCTTTTTTTGGTACAAATTTACTGTTTTTTTTTTCTTTTTTTTTGGTACAAAAATTTACTGTTTTTCTATTTCAGATTGAAAATTAATTATATAATTTAGTATAAAGACAAGGAGAAAAGGGCCACTTCCATCTCCATGAGCTTGGTCAACCCAAATGAAAAATATACGGAAGCACATACAAAAATAAAAATAAATAAATGATGAAAAATAATTTGATTAAATTTTTTCTCTCTTTTTTTTATCTAAATTTTTTTTTTCATTTGTGGTTACCAGTTGTGACCAAGTACGATTTAGGCCATTAGGATCTACACCACACATAGGTCTCAATTCTTATTTTTTAATTATTACAACATATTTTACGGGTTTTTTGCCGGAAACTAGTAAAGAAAGGAACATACAAATCACTCTTTCATTTTCACATTAATTTGTCTACCAGTTCCACATATCATGTAATTTACATCAGTTGATTTCCCTGTTCTAAACTTTTAAACAACAACTCAATTGAAAATTTCAAAAATATAGGAAGTTACTTGCATTCCATTCTATTCATGAAAAAAGTCCTCCTAGTTCTAAATTTTTAATAGAACCCTATAAACAACGTTCAAAACAGAGCATGAAGACTTGATTGCACCAAAACTCAAAGATAGCAGAAAACAGAACTTGAAGACTTGATATAAACAAAACTCAATGCAGGGAACCAAAACGTGAATGAATGTCTTCACATCAGAACATCACAAAAGCCATGACTCAAACGCTTATAATAAAACAAAAATGATGCAGACAATAAACAAAATATGCTACATAAAAATGTGTCTTGTCTAGATATACTGTAACGCAAGTATACAACGGCACCTTTATCGTCCCACTCCCGCACACGAGGGCTCTAGAAATGGTAAGTGGGGGATAGTGAGCACCTTCACATGGTGCACCTTCGTATATAAGCAAGGCAAACAAAATAAATAGGGCGGCAATTGTCTAAACCAGACACTATCTATAATATTATGTCATGAACTGGACTGTAAAGATTGTAGACATCAGACATTCAAATTTCAAGACACAAAAAATATATTCATTATTTCGGAAAACTAGACATCAAAATCTCAGTCAGACACTCATGACAAAATCAATAACAAGCTTAAATGTTTCCAGCTTAATCATAAGAATTTCTAAATTTCTTTTAACGGCTCTGGTATTTCATAACCAACCATGTCATCTACAGTTTGAATCATTTTAGGCTTCACATGGTGCACCTTCAATTTATCAACAACAAGCTCAATGTTTTCATCCTAATCATAAGGATTTCTAAATTTCTTTAAGAGCTCTGGTATTTCATAACCAAGCATGTCATCTACAGCTTGAATCATTTTAGGCTTCAATTTATCAAACTTGTCGATGCTATAACTACTCAAAACCTCTCTGAAGTGATCAATATTAGGAAAATCACCAGCTGGCAGATGAAACTCCCTTTGAACCTGTTTTGCAAGATGATAGTAAATAATATGTAACAGAGAAACTAGGCAAAATAAGGAAACAAAAATGGAAGGAGGATACCTTTTTAAATTCATCTTCAAGATTATCTATAAGCCTTTGTTGCACCTTGGCTTTGCCCATCATTGCAGGCATCTCCATCTTAAGATGACTAATTATATAAGCATGAATTTTAGCAGATCTAGCACGTTTAACAAATTCATTGATCTGCCCCATTCCAATGACATCATATTTTAGAACCGGAAAATGAAAACACAAACAAATAAAGGAGTATAAGCAATCTGCTATGTTCATATATTATTACTAATTTGTATGATCAGGTCTAAAAATAATATGAAAATAGACTGTACCCGACCATCACACGCCTTTCTTGGAATATCTACCAAATCTGAAAGGAGATCATTTTGTTCCTTTTCAAAAAGTTCCTGTCCTAATGGGCCAACAAAGCCTTCATTTATAGGCTTATCGTTGAATGAGCTGAAAGGTAAAAGAAAGTAGTACAAACTATCAGTTGAAGAATGTCAAATTAACTGGAGAACGAATCCATCAACGTAATGCGAAAACAACGTGAAGCACAAGCAGACACTACACATTTAAACGTGAATTCACCTGCAAAATGCTAAGAAAGAGAAGATAACAAAGATAACTCTTTTCACCAAAACTACAACAACCACCAAGCCTTTTCACCAAAATTATGAAAGCATAAAGATCTTATGATGTTCAATTGCAACAGAACAGCATAAGCTTAAATAAGTAGTGAATAACAAAATTAATGAATCATTATATGTATTTCAAAGACAACTAACTTACCCAATATATACACGTACAACTTCTGGAGTATTCAGAACTTTTCCCAAAGACCACATCAGTGCTCCATAAACTCTCATGAGCTGCAGTATTACAATATGGGGCACATAAGTAAGCCAAAAATTAGAAAAACAAGTTGTCAGAAATATTTAGGTCAGTTTAAATTAAGTTGTTGATACTGTCTTACTTGTTGAGTATCAATTTGGTCTGCCTTATTCAACACAACGCGTATTTTGTCATCATGACCGCGTAGAGAGTAAATCACTCGTTTAAATTCATCGCTGATGTCGAGTTTGTGAGGATCAAATAGGAGAAGAATCAAATCACACTTTGCAGCAAACCACGATATAACACCGGTGAAATCATAACTTCGTTGAGTCCTTTGTTTTTCTCCAGAGAGGACACCAGGGGTGTCCACAAACGTTATTTCATCTAGCAGCTGAAAGAAAATATTGTTTCAAGTTCAAGAACGAAAATGCCAACTGAGCAGCAGTGGAATTGGAAAGATATAAAAAAAACTCACTGGATGTGGCATTTGAGAGCATTGAAACTTTGACAAAAACGAACTGCCAAAAGTTGTCAGGCCACTAAAAGGCATGCTAGCATCGACGGCTACAGTATTTCCAGGAATGCTCCTCTCATCAGTTCCAGACTACAGATAAAAAAACTATATTGAGCTTTGAACCTTAATGAACACTGTGGAACAAATTCACAATTACAGAATGATCTCTGACACCCCAAAATGAAGAGTTTTGTTTAGATTTGATTAACATCCAAAGGCAATACAAGGAGGAAGAAAAAAAGATTATAGTACCATGACAGCAACAAATCTGTCAGTCGTAGGCTCTGGTCCAATATGCGCCCCTGTGTCAAGAGTAAGGTAATACAGGATTAATAAAGGAATTTATACCCCTCTATCATCAATATACACACATGAAGGAATTAATATAATGCAGTTGCTAAAACAACCACAACATAGCTAACCTGGATATTCACATCTTAGCAAATGTTTTATAAATGTTGTTTTGCCTGTGGAGTATTGACCAAGAAGCATGACCATTGGTTTAGCATCAAAATCACTGTCAGTCTGAAAGGGACAAATCAGAAGCAACCTAACTTGTTAGTCATAATGACATGAATAATTAATATGCCATGAATCATGATACTACCTTGTTCACATATGAAGTGTACAGAAATTAGCATATTTTATTTATATTGAATGCAGACATCACTTACCAATAACGGAGATACAAAATCATTGAATCGATAAGTGACCTCCAATGGTTTTAACCGTTCCACATACAATTTCTTCAAGCCATCTATTATTGATGTCACTGCACTGAGAGGTAACTAAAAAAAGGAACTACTGTATTAGAACATACCATACAGAATATTGAAATAAAGTAAAGGCATACATAGTAGAGCTTGAAAAGAAGCAACATAACAAATGCACATTCCAAAATGTTTTTGCATAGTAATTACATCGCTTCAATATTGCCTTGCGTACATCATCTGATTCATGATGCAATGAATGTAAGCAAGAAAGCCAAGGCCTTTCATTCCAGCATCGGAAAATTAGCTATCATTAGTCCATTAGAAATACAAACTGGTACACATTTTTACAGATTGGTTGCTCAGCTATAAAAGCAAGGCGGCCTTTCTTTAATTTACATTCTTTATTTGCTTTCATAGGAAAAACTTCATTTTGTCAAAATGGGCACAAATTTGGAGTGCTCACCTTCTTTACAGATTTTGAAGCAACTGGTGGAGAAGGCCGAGGCTGACCAGTACCTAAGTATTATCAATTAAATAATTTAATCAATATTAATTTAAACAATAGCATGTCATTAATAAAGAAATAAAAAATTACATGTCTTACCGAATACATCAGGTTGGGCATTTATTGTTGAACTCCCTGTATTCTAATAAAACAAACCAATAAGAAAAGGAATCAACAAAAATGGTACAATTTAATTGATAAAGTACAGAGTGATATATAAAGCACCACTTACAGCTACTAATGCGTCAATTCCTTCCATGACTGGAAGTTTGATCTTTTCGTTGTCAACTGAAATTAATAGAAATGGGACAATTAAATACATTCAAACGAATAAATAGCACAAATACGAAGAGCAATAGAAAATTGAAGTTAGACTGAAGGGAAATTCAGTCTCTTTCAATCCAACAGATAATACATTATATACATATAGCATCATTGTGCAAATTGAGACCAATACTCTCCCTCTTTTGGTGGTTCATGAAGTTTACTAGGTTACTCATTTCGGCAATTATTAAGACCAGATGATTTTCTTAGGTCTGTTTGCTGTTTCAATATTCCTTGAAATATAGACGTATAACATTAATATCAAAGAAATTAAACATTTATGAACTTTCTCTTGTTGGAATCCATTAATTAAGCCTAATAGCCTCACACTGAGTACCCAGTATCATGCCAAATGATTTACATTCAGCAGATAAAGAGGTCAGTCATAACATGAAACCTCACTTCATCATCCTTATCATGACGTGTTTGGTGTCCTTTGATAAGAAAAATCTCAATCCAAAACAATGTTGTCAATCGTGGATGGCGGAAAAAAGCGGATTGTTAAAATTCTGCTACGCAACATTGCTATAGAGACACTACAGCTGCTACTTGACTGCATTTTTCACTAAATAATGTAGCGTGGAACAATAGTGGTTTGTCCAAATTCCACTACGTCAAAGCAGTATAGCACTTATAAAGCTGCTGTTTAACAATAATTTATGCGAACAAATACCGCCACAAGAGCATACAATGAAACGCACTGATCAATGAACTTACTTTCAGTTTTTAGGATATTTGAGTTGAGATCATACCCAGCCTGTCCCACAGAAATGAGCTGTATATTACAACAACAAACATTCAATTTTAAAGTCAGATTTCGATATCAAATCACCCATTCATATTAAAACTCAACTCACATTCAGCATTTTAAAATGTATATAACCTGCATTGCAGTAACAAACTCTTCAAAACCTAAAAAACCTTGTCTCTTAGTATCCGCAATAGCCCAAACCTAGAATGAAGAAAATAGGAAATTAATAGTGAAACAAAGCAATTAAGTCAGCTTTATCGCGATTTGCAAGTGAATTAACATTTGATAAGTTAATTGTAACTGAAATGAGGAACAAAAATTGTATAAACCTGCTTGAGTTGAGGGCGAGACAAGTTGGAGAGAGCAAAGAACTTGGTAGCATCATTCCCACTGATACGGCCATCTCCATCTACCATCAATCAATGAAAACCGAAAACAAAAAAGTGATGAATTGGTTTTACAATGTGTGTGAAAGAAAGTGAAGAAGTGAAGTGAAGTAGAAAAAACCTGAATCGGCTAAGATGAACCATTGCTGGTACGTTTCAATGTGCTCATTCGAAGAAGAATGGATCCAATCGGAAACTGTTTTCATCTTTTTGGAATGAATCTCAGTCTCAGTATAGTGACGCAAGAAACTCACTGTTAAATCTTGAGTTTGAGTTGAGTGTGTTTGTTTATTTCAGTTTCGTTCCTTCTTACGCAACCAAGTGGGACGAGTTTCTCGTTTACTTCAATTGAAAATTCAGGTTTTACTAGTACTTTGATTTGTTTTCAGTGGGACTTTTAATTAATTAATTTAATGCAACACAAAATTACTGGATTTTTTTCCACCTGATATTACTATAATCTACACTCCTTTTCTTTTTTGTTGCCATTTTAAATTTTTAACAATATTTGAAAAAAAAAATGAACTTTTTAGTTGCTCAAAAGGGCAAAGCATAAGAGAAAAGAAAACTACAAGACTACAATATCATTCCTAAAAATACAAGCTTTTGACATGTTAATGTTATCAAAGAGGAGATTTTGGAGTTTCATGAGAGGGACCTCTAGAAATCTAACATCATATGAACTCTAATTAATATTATAATTAGCTAGCCAATTTGCGTGTCTATTTTCTTTAAGCCGCATGTGTGTTTCAAAATCATGTGTCATTGTAAGTTGGCAAGATATTGGATTTGTCGGACCAAAATAAGAATGTTTATGTTACGCTTACATCTCTCGGTAACCATATAAGAATAACAAGTTTGGAATCACTTTCAAATATAATATAGGTAAAACCCTATTTTGTAGCAATTTTCAATCCCACATACATTTATCACGTTTTTGCAACGAGGGTGTCATAAGTTCCATAACATTCTTCGCAAATTCAAACATGCATTAAAAAACGAAGATCCATTTTGGTTCTTCATAATTTCCTTATGAACCAATTTAGTCTTTTACAAAAAATAGTATATAAACTAGTCAATCACATTTTGACTGATTAGTCTCTTTCTTATTATGAGTAAGGAATTAATTTGTATATGCATAAAAATGTCAAGAACCAATTTCATATTATTTTTAGGGTTAAGTATGTTTTCGGTCTCTATAAATATATGAAATTTTCGTTTTAGTCCCTCTAAATTTTTTTTCACTTTTTAGTCTCTATAAAATTTTCAGTCACTACTTTTGGTCCCTATTTTTAAGTCGATTATTTTTTTTAATAAAATTGTGCTGAAATGTGTAGAATATTGTAAAAATCACTCCCAAAAAAATTAGAATTTTTTAACAAAACATAAATTAAATATGAATTTTTAACCGCAAAAAATATAAAAATTCAAATTTAATTGTTGTTTCGTTAAAAAATTCTAATTTTTCTTTTATTTAGAGATCCTTAGAATATTATAAATTTGTAAAAGTTGAAGAATTTTTTTAGAGGAACTAAAACAAAAAGTTGACATATTTGCATAAACTAAAAATATATTTAACCCTTATTTTTATCTTGGGTTAAAATGAGCCGCGCAAAAAATTGTAAGGCATTATAGTAGATCTTGACTCTTAAAAAATATTAAAATGAGTCGCGAAAAAATTGTAATGCATTGTAATAGGTCTTGACTCTTAAAAAATGGTTGGGTTTCCAACTAGGGGTAAGAATAGATATGGTCGACCTAATCATTTACTCAAAAAAAAGTAATAGATATGGTCTACCTATAGTGGCCTACAACGTCACCTAACCTACGATAGGTTAGGCCATACCAAAGAAAAATTCTTGAATGGAAAATGCATAGACTTTTTTAGAAGTATACTAGACTCTATCTCATGCAATGCACGTTTTTTTTTGTTAATTCATGTGCATTTGAAATTCAGTAACATATTTAACTATGATCACTATTATTGTGAACAATTTTACATGCATAGAAAGAAACAATAAAAGAAAAGGAGAAAAAAAATATCAATTCACAGAATTTAGAGAGTAGGAAAAGAAACTAAAAATCATGACAAATCTTCAAATCACTTCAAATTCCGCATTTCAATATAAGTAATTCAACTTGTGCAACCAAAAATTCTAACAACAATTAAGACACCAAAATAACTATTTGAGAACAAAAAATGATGATGTGCGTAATAGAAGGGAGAGAAAATAAAAGTTTATGGGAAGTGGAAAAGGTGAGATAAGAAGTGGGAGCAGTTTTAGAATTTGAAAACGAAATTAATTCAACAAAAACTTGTGTGGCTTAATGACAAAAACTATTAAGGATGACGAAATGTAACCTGGTTAACTCCCACCAAGGAAATGGCGGGATTAGGGTTAATCAGGGTTACTTGCAACATTTTCCTATGATCATCACATTGATATACATTCTTGGTATTCATAACACTCACTCCAAATTTTATGAAAATTGTACCCAACTCGAATATACGTTGAACCAATTACCAAATAATAAGTATTTTTGTATGTTCTTTACACAAAAAAAGTAGTGTGACTATGAAACAACAATGAATAAGCATGATGCCAAGGCAGGGACAAAATATTTTTGCTCTGCCACCTAAAGGCATTTAAAAATTGTTTCAAAAATTAAAGAACATTAAAAAAAAATCTACATAAAAGAGAGAAGGATAGAATAGTGGAATATTTCTTGAAAGGCACAAAGAAACATATTGATTCATAAGACAATATGCACATATTTCTTGAGATCTAATATGATATTATACTCACACCAATAATCAGTATACAAAAATGAAAGGCAAAGGTTGAAAGAAGTAGTGATGTTTTTAAGCTAAGTTCTCAGGACTAATCACTACTCAATGATTGCCACTATCATGGTAATATAGTGGTGTTTGGATGAACATGTCAAATATAAGTGTTGATGTATTTTCCATTTCCAAGCAAAAACTATTTTTACCGCTTATAATCAAATTGAAGTTTAGAAACAAAGTCAATTTAAGCATTCCTATCAGTGAACTACTTTCAATAACAGATAGTTACAAATAATAGAGCTATCAAACCCTTATGTTGTTTCATGAACCAATAAGTATCAGTGAACAAACATTAAGAAAAAAAGCACACAGAATTGATAGACAAAATAAAAGCTAAAAGAATGTTATTCTCACTCTAATTTCAATACCTATGTGGAGTTAAAAGACAATTAGACAGAAGTCAAATCTTAATAAACTTGTTACTATACAAACAGCTCCAAACAACGGTCTTGCACTGTTTCGTCTTCTCTCATGGAGCATCTACTTCAGCTCGCCGGTGACATGGGAGAGAACTTTGTGATCTGCATGTGGCAACAAAAAACAATTATTATGTCTATGGGCAATGGATCGAAACACTGTCAAAAAGAAAACAAACGTCGCAGTCGAAGAGATGTTAAAATGATGATGAGATCATCAACGTAATTGGAAATTATGACGATATGATCCCTCACTACTCTGTCCAGAAAAAAATAACAGAGAAATTAAAAATAAAAAGAACACCAAGTGTATTTTTGAGTGAGAGATGAGAGAAAGGAACAATAACCTTCACTTGTGCCCTTGTCTATAGCAATCCTCCATCCTCGCCGCTGCTACAGCATGGAAAAAGACATGTTAAAATCGAGCGAAGAATGGAGCTTATATTGCCGCCACAGACACCATGCAAGCGGCGTCATCATCTCACCATCCGATCAAGCAACCTCTCTCAAATGAAATTGAAAAAAGAAAAATATGATTAAACGAATGAAGCAAAAAGAGGTAAATCTGAAGATATTCCTTTGGCTGAAGCCAACAAAGAAGAGGTAAATCTGAAGATATTCGCACTTTATTTTCATTGAAGCCAACAAAGAATGTGTTTGTGTCTAACTTCAATTTCACGATCACAATCAATATTATACAATCACATGTTAAGAATTATGATAGTTCTATATAAATGACATCATTTGCAATAATAACTTAAATAACTACGAAACAAAATACAAAACATAAATTCCTGAATGGCGAGATAATAAAAAGAACACTACTCACTTTCCATGTTAGTTTGAGCAATGGATTTTGCGACCACATCTTCAAAACAATACCAAAAACTCCCTCACTCTTGACTAAAAGATATTCCTCTGGCTTCAACAGGATATTGATTCAAGCTAGGAACTAAAAATAAAGTACCTGGAACAACCCAAAAACCTGCTCTAGGATCAAACAAATATTCGTTAAAAAACAATGAATAACCAACATTTACAAATCCTAAACATGAAAAGAAAAGAAAGTCTAATTAAATCTGAAAAGAAATGAAAACCTAATGTTCATGAAAAAGAAAAAATGAATATCTTCGGGAACTATAGTCATCACCAAACCGTACAAAAGACCATGAACAAAGCAAAATAAAAAAAAGGGGCGTACCAAAAAAATCGACGGATAGAATCGAAGGTTGAGATGACGGAGTGGAGACCGGAAACGATGATTCAGCATGGCATAATCAAACTTGTCGAGCAAAGAATCCGATGGGGTGACATGCATGAGGATTTTGGGATGATCACATAAGTGTGGCAGGACGTTGAGAAGAAAGAACGATTGACCATAGGAGTTCCGTTTGAGGGAGATTTGACATGGAGGACACCGAAACAATTTTGGATGAAGAGGAGAGGGAGGAGACGGTGGAGGAGTGGAGGATGTTGACAGGGAAGATGGTGGTGATAAAGGGGTTTCCTTTATGGTGGAGTGTGTAGAGGTGGGATGGGTCTCACACGTAAAAACAAAAGTTTGAAGGCAAATGTTAGCTTTTTTTATTTTATTGGATAATGAACAAGTTAATATGATATTCTTCTTTTGCAGCTGAAATTTGTGTTCCAGTTTATTCTTCCTTTGCTCCGTTGCTAGCAACAACAGAGGAAAAGAAATTGGCAGAGGAAGGATATATAACATACTATGCATAGTATAGTAAAATTGCTTTATGCATTTTGTACTGTGTACTTATACTATGTTGGTTTTTATTTTGATATTTCATCAATTGTAGCATGTAATTGTATTGGAATTCGACAACTTTGAGACAGATCTTTCAAAACATTTCAAGTTACATGTGAGAACACCTCTGAGATAGTCCTTAGAAAGTAATTTACTGTTGTTAGAGACATAGAGTTAATGGCAAAATAAGATAGTTTCTTTCAATAAGTAATTTTATTCTCACTGTTTAAAAGGTATAGCTTTATAAGATTTGTAAATTTGATATCTTTTTTTTTATCAAGCAATGAAAAGCATTAACCTAACAGGATTGGGCTTGAACCCTTGACAAAAGTGTTCACATTACAACCCATAATAAGGCAAACCAGAACTATCTCTAAGTAACAAATGAAGAATAAAAAGTGGAGGGTTATTCCACCATTGTGAGGAGAATGTGGATACGCATCAGTCTCATGTAGAGCTATGGGAAAGAACATGTGTTTTGGAACGTGTCATGATCCCTTCCTTGCTATTGTCCTGTTTCTGCCTAGGTCTCTTTTGTTTTCTTTGTTGCTTGCTAGCTTTGGAGGAGCAGGCCTTAACCAAGTTCTCTTCTAAATATTTAATGGTTCTATCTGTGTTGTCAGTGGGAAAGTCTGAGTCATAGTTGTCCTCTTCCACTTCATCTCCCCAAAACTTCTTCATAATCTGAACACTTTTGTTGGCAGCTGCACTAAGAAAAGTAAATTTGATATCAAGTGACATTAAAATACCTAAAATCATATCATAATCATAATATTATAATTACTATGATTTGTTAAAGACAACTTGCTTCCTACGGTCATCTAACCTTAGCACGATGTTAATGTTGGTGTTTTGAAAGGCAATGGAAAATATTATAGATAGTATTTGGATTATATTTTCAATATTTTTGGAATTTATAGTCGTGTGATCTATAGTCAACATGGTGCAGCTGAAGCCACTGTGATTACTCTTTAGCAGGTGATTTTTTCATGAAAAAGGGTTATGTGGTTGGACGCTAGAATTAGCATTGGAAGTGAATCAATAAAAGACATATCATCCGGAGATCTTAAAAGATCAAACTTCTTCACACTTAACTTTTTCGTTAGTTGGTTTATTTTTGGTGCACCAATTGATTGAGAGGAACTATCAAGTTGACAGAAAAATAGTAGGGTTAAATATGTTTTTGGTCCCTATAAATATACTAATTTTTCGTTTTAGTCCCTCTAAAATTTTCCTTCAACTTTTAGTCCCTATAAAATTTTCAATCACTACTTTTGGTCCCTATTTTTAAGTTAATTTTTGTATCTTTTTAATGAAATTGTGCAGAAATGTGTAAAATATTGTAAAAAATATTTCCGCAAAAAATTAGAATTTTTTAGCAAAACATAAATTAATTATGAATTTTTAACCGTCAAACATATAAAAAAATCATACTAAATTCATGTTTTGTTAAAAAATTCTAATTTTTTTTGGAGAGATTCTTATAATATTATGAATTTTTCTGTCAAAAATATGTATTCTACATGTGAGTTTACTTTAAAAGAGGGACCAAAAGTGAAGATGGAAAATATTTTAGGGACTAAAAGTTGAAGGAAAATTTTAGAGAGACTAAAACGAAAAGTTGGTATATTTATAGAGACCAAAAACATATTTAACCCAAAATAATATATCTAACAAATATTTTAGTCGTGCGACAACACGGGTTGGAAAAAAAATTTAAAAAAACTTACGGACAAGGAAAAGCTTATTTAAAAAAACACATTAAGATACAAACGTATTTCATGAGTTTTTCGACACGGTGTTTCTAATATTCCTCATCTAATATTAATGAATTGCAAGTAATGTAATAAACTATATATGACCCGTCCGACAACACGGGTGGACAATCTAGTTGTACATAATACAATCTAGACTTTTGTCTTATAAAGCTAACTCGACCTTATTTATTTCTACCCTACTTCCTACGTTTATCCAAGTCATCAAAATCCGAATATCAAAGAAGATTCAAAGTAAAAGTTGGAAAAGGAACAAACTTTACACATGAGTGGGGTGGGTTTGATACTTTGATTGATAAAAAACAAAGAAAGGAGTTTGGTTTGGGGTTTTTCCAATCTCAGCATATTCTTTCTCTACACGTCTCAATTTCTATACACTTCAAAGCATCTTATCAAAGATCCTTCAAACCTTTTTTCTCTCTCACTGTTCCTTCTTCTATAACTATTACGGATCCTCCAAACCGAAGATCCCATGAATCACTCGTCACCCTAACGCTTTCATCTTTCACTCTTCTCATTTTTTGGCGCCAAATTCATCATGAAACTCGACAACTCTAACTCCAACGGCCAGGTGTCCTTACCCGCCGCCGACGACGTTTCACCGCCGTGTAACTCCGACGACGCCGATGAAGCATTTGTGCCGCCGCTGAACTTCGCTATGGTTGACAACGGTATTTTCAGGTCCGGTTTTCCTGATTCTGCCAACTTCGGATTCATGAAATCGCTTCGTCTTCGTTCTGTAATGTGAGAATTCAATTTCCCTTTTCTATATTGTATTTTGTTTGGTGGAAGATATGTGTTCATGTTCGTTTTTGTGCAGATGTTTGTGCCCTGAACCCTATCCAGAAGCAACTGCGGAATTTTTGAATGCTAACGGAATTAGGCTTTATCAATTCGGTATCGATGGCTGTAAGGTTTGTATCATAATTTCATGTTGTCTACCTACCAGTTTAATAGAGTATAAGTGATTATGTATATGCTGCTATTGCTATATCAAAAGATCAAATAAATTCAAACTGTTTTCAACTTTTCATGTAAAGTATAAACTGTTTTCATAAGCTATGCTGAAAAGTTTATGGAAATAAGCTAAAAATAACTTATAGACATGTCATAAGTTATGTATTTAAGATCTGTGAAACAGTCGCACAAGTGCGTATGTCTGTAGATAAGTTCAAATAAATCAATTCAAACATGTCTTATGTATGTAATGTCGGAAGGACTTAAAGTTATCATGTGATAAACACTAGCATTTATTTAGATTGACGTACCTCTTTGGTTATTCAATTCAATTGAAACTGTTTGTGAAAGTTGAACTTATCTTGCTTTTTAAATAGAATAACATTTGATATTTTAGGTATAACATAATTTGAAATGGTGCACAATGCTCCTAGAGAATTATTGCTTGCTGTTACAGTCTTACAGATTAGTAGGGCTGGTGTTTCTTCAGTTTCAAGGGTGCTATACTCAATTCCATTTTGAATGTGAACTCTTTGATTTGAAAACATCAAACTAGACTAATTGATAATGACCTTCTCTTGAACTGAAGAAAATATTTTAAGTTAGTAAAGTTTGCTTTGGTTATTTGGATTCATAGGGTAGTTCATTTACACTTTTACAAAAAAAAAAAACCTTTGGAAAAACCATCCGGCTTTACTATTGGTTATGTGATCTACACTCCGTGTTCTCTATTCTCTGCCGTAGAGCTATTTTATAATAAGTTACATATTGTTCACTGCCTTTGGCAAAGTTTTGCCCTATTTAAGATGTTCGGTACATACTAATAACCCTCTTTACCTACATACTAACAGTAACGTCCATACTATATGTATAATAGACCTTCTACAAAACCCAAACACGGAAGCTTTAAGGGACAATACAGGGCTGGCTGGACATATATATATATAGCCTTAAGTTGCTATGGCAGTGGCGGAGCCAGATATTTTTTGGAGCCTGGGCAAAATAAAACAACGATAAGTTTTAGTGACAGCCGCAACCGTAGGTAGAGGTCATAATGTTTTTAAAATGGTCTCCTTAGAATTACCTACGGTTATTTCCGTAGGTAAAGGTGGAAAACATGTTGTGAAAGTCATTTGACAATGACAGACAGATTTAGCTACGGAAATTTGCCCTATAGTGACGGATTTTGGCCGTCACTAAAAGTCAAATTTCTTGTAGCGATACAAAGAAAGTATGGGTTGAGCCCGGGCGCGTGCCCGGGCTAGCCGGGGGGTAAAATCGCCCCTGTGCTATGGTGTAAATGAATTTAAAAGTTGTCTACCTTAGCTTATACCATTCCCACTGCAAGCAATTGACAGCAGGTGAAAAGCTGTCTTTTTTAAGTGCTAGTAGACCAATCTTTAGCAAATGTATAATGGTGTCTCCTATGCTGAATTTGCTCTTAACTTATTGCAATCATCAGTGATTTTTTTTACTGGCTTATATTCTTTATGTCCTGTGAACTCCCTCAACTTGAACGATAGCAAACCCCATCCCCAAAGATTGCCTTCTTCCGCCTGGATTGCCAAGCAAGGGAGGAGAAGCAAACGACATATAATACGATATTTTAACTGATATCTGAAAAATCATAGTTCTGCACACTGACTGCACATAATGTGGGCAGGAACCCTTTGTCAACATCCCAAATGATAAGATTCGTGAAGCTTTGAAAGTAGTGCTCGGTATTACAAAATCTTGAACTTCACTACCTTAATAGCACATTTTGTTCATGACATATTAACCAAATTGGTGTCTTTTTTCTTTTTCTTTCTCAAGATGTTAGGAACCACCCCGTGCTGATTCATTGTAAACGAGGAAAGGTGTGCACTTTGTTCTTTGAATCTTTGTTTTTATTAGTACTTTTGAATCATTAATCTCTAATAGTTTGTTGATTTTACTATGAACAGCACCGCACTGGTTGTCTTGTGGGATGCATAAGAAGATTGCAGAGATGGTGTCTATCATCTATTTTTGATGAGTATCAAAGGTTTGCAGGTGCCAAAGCCAGAGTGTCGGACCAGAGGTTCATCGAATTGTTTGATATTTCCAGTTTGAAGCACAACCCACTGATATTTTCATGCTCAAGGAAATAGGAATTGAAATAATGGGTGCAATTTAGAAAGCTAGTGCTTCCTCCCATGGAATATCCATGATAAAGAGAAGTATAATGACCTAGTATTTAATCTTTTTTCACTGAAAATTAGTGCAGGATGAGTAGGATTTTTATTGATGTTCTGCTTTGTAACTTTTTTTTTTGTATTTTGTTTCCTGGTTCAATGTTGGATGCCCAATATACTAATTTACTCAGACGTGGATTGAATAATGGTGACTGCTTTGTTTTTTTGTATCCAATGAAAGCTGATAAAACGCTCAGCAGCGCTACTTCTACAGTTATTTCCAGGACAGTTACTATGTGGCAGCGTCTAAGGTGAAGTTTGCAATTAGTGTGTTCTTTTAGAGAAGTTTTGAGGATGAGGAGTCTTATTTGAACAACCATTTGGTTGACAACTTTTGGTACAACCACAATTTACAAAGGAAAAGTAGATATTTGCACGAAAACCAAAGCAGTAGAGAGATAAAGTAAAAAGTAATGTGAATATGAGAGAGAAAATTATCACAAAAGTTGTCACAAAATGGACGTTCAAATATCATTTCTCTTTGAAGATAGTTCACCAAATCCTTTTGTGTCATTTGTACTACTTACATTCGTTTAAGTTGGTGCTACTTTCAATAATCTTTCTCCTGGGGGTGGGTCTGTGTTGTGAAATAAGGCTCTAGCCCCACAAGGAAAAAAAAACCTTATATTTTTTTAAAAATAAAAGTATGAAGCTATTAGAAAGAAAATAAGAATAAATTGGTATATTGGTGCTAGAATGAAAGATGATCAAAATATTCTAATCATTTTCATTCTAATTTGTATCACTCGTTTAACCCTAAGCACACAATACCATCTTTATCAATTTTAACACTTATTATTTTTGAGCAAATATTTTGTAAAAACATAAAATGCTTCTTTTATGAATATATTATAGATTATTTGGTTGCCCCCATCACAAGAAAAAATTGAATCTGCCACTCTCCAACTTCAAGGGTTTAAAGGTAAAAGGATGGATTTTTTATCCGGAGGTTATGGTCTGAGTCGTGAGAGATAAATATAAATACTGAGATCTTCTGTCTTTTAAACCGAGGCACCATCCTCTTACTCTAAAAAAAATAAATTATAAAAACATTAATTAATCTTTCCTCTCTACAATGTTGGTTTTCATCCTCCGCAAATCGACCAACAATAATCTCCCTTTTTTCTCCCCTCCACAACAAGAACCTTCCCTGTCTAATATGCTTTCATTTTCTCTACTAGTTTCCTATTTGGTGAATCTCTTGTCTTTGTATATTACTTTTCCCAAATTAACAACCTCATCCAAAACCTCCTGCACAAGTTTCAAATGCCTACGCCCAACATCAAAACAAGCGACAACAACATTATATCCCTAGAAAATACCTTTCAATTTTGGTTGCGAATACCTTTTATTTTCCTCCAATTATTACGAAATTTATTTTTGAAATTCTAAGTGGTAAATAGACAGCAACCGAAAGTAAACAAGTTTTTATTTTTTAATTCTACATATTTTATGGATTAACCAATGATTTTTGACGTTATAATGCTATTTATTTGGACCACCTACAATGATGGTGGTGGTGGCGGCGGCAAAAAAACAAGATTTGGTGTGTATGATGGGTCATAATAGAATCTGATGGGACTTGTTAGATAGCAATGACATGAGATGGAGATCCTCCCTGGAGTAATGGTTGGATGGTTTCAACAATCAGGAGAGCTTCCCAAAGTAAAAGACTTTGAAAGGTCTAGCGACAAGCTTGCTTGTACTCCATGATAAAGGGACAATAGTACGTTTTTCAAACCCCTTACTCAGATGTCTCGACAAAGAAGAATGCAAGTATGTCCTCAATAGAATTCACCAAGGAATGTCCAAACAATATCTCGGAGAAAAGGCCTTGGCCACGAAGACCATTAACAGAGACATTTATGAATGCAATGAGCATGTGAAAAAATGTGACATGTGCCAAAAAGTTGTCAATCTCACTTTACCATTGTCATTTGCTTGGAGAGTGCATGGTATATTGAAGTGGAACCCCTTACCAAAATAAGGTGAAGGTTAACATAGGAAAGGTGAATCTTTTTCCACCATGGAAAAGATCACTTTTTACCTACACATGCCAGTGTAACAAGATGCTACATGTTTTGTTTGGCATTTTGGTTTGAACAAACATAATTGAATGTTATATTAAACTAAAATTTGAATTACACCTCCCCTTTCAGAAAACATTACTTTGTACACCACCACCATATGTATCTCAGTTCTTGACGGATTTTTTTCTTTTCTGCATCTCAGACTAAAATTATTGATAAACATACCCCTTGTTAATATTTAATAATGCAAATGCCTTGTTCTATGCATGCTTTGGCGAACAAGCATTTGTTTTCAATTTTTTTTTTGTTGTTGTTTTATTTTCATTTTGGCAAACAAGCCATTTTTTTTAGTGTTTTAGTTTTTACATAGGCTTTGGGGAACAACCATTTTTAATATTTTTTTGGTTTTTCTTTTTGATTTTTTTTTCGTTTAGTTTTATTTGGTTTTTTTTAAATGATTTTTAGGATTAAATGTTTAATAAAAAAAAACTAGCAACAGACCGTGGTCCATACGGATTAAATGTCAAAGCACGATTTATGCGTCAAATTATTGTGTTATAAATTCTCTTATTATTATTTTGAAGATACATAAGAAAATCAATTTAATTAATTAATTAGCGATTGACTATTGTTCCGTGTATAAATTGTACACCAATATTATCTACTGACTTTTGTTTTCTAAAACAAGAGTTTTAATTTTTTTTTACAATTTTTTATCAAAATAAAAAATTCTTGATGAAATGACGTTTATCAAACGAAGCCTTGTTAGTCATACGAACTTTTAAGTTATTCGCTATAAAGGCTTATTTTCGGGTTCACTTGAGTCCATAAACACAAGGCCCATTCAATAAAAAAAATCAGCCCAAACAAATAAACAATATTCTATTTACGTGTGGGGTCTGCATTTTTGTGATTTTGCAAAAACAAAAAGTTTTCAAAGGGTAGCAAGTAATACATCTCAACTATTCAATTTTTTTATTATTAAATCAATGGTGCAAAAGTCATTTTTCCTATGGTGGGAAAGGATTAACCTTTCCCATGGTAAATGCCACCCCCAAAATAAAGGCCAACAATACCAAATGATCCTTCGAAAGGAAAACTTAGACGAGATTAGTTAGCCTTTGTCCACAATTTTGTCCTTTGTCCACCAATTTTAGTATTTTGTTCTCTACAATTCTAACCAGATCGAATACTATATGCAGCTGGTCTAATCTTTTGTAGAATTTGGTGGTAAAATCTTTTGTAGTTTTATTTTTTTGCAGCTGGTCGTTCTCATTTTCCGGTTGAGCCTCAAGTTCCCAATGGCTGCCGGCATTTTTGTCTCGGAGAAGTTGTTTGGGAGTGCTTGACGCTTGTCTTTTAAGAATTAGTCGGCTGAATTGCATAGTATTTGGAGTTGATCGTGATTGATGTTATCTTGGCATTTTGGTAGTATCTCAAAATCTTTGTCCGGGCTTCGTGGATGATGTTTCTTGCATTTGTTGCCCGATAGCTATCCTTGGTCAATCAATTGATCGGTTTATCTGACGCTAGTTTCTATGGTCAATAGTTTCTATGGTGAAGGTCATTCACGTTATTCGGATTTCTCTCTTTTGTCTTGGTAATTCAATGACACAAATAAAAATGGTCATGGTATCATTGACAGGGTATTTGCAAAATATTATGTTCACTAAAATGAAATTTGAGATGGGCAATTGAAGTTTTGTTAATATCACACGATTACAATGCCTATTTACTCATTTTGTATAACTAAACGTCACATACTCTTGAAAAAAGAAAGAAAAAAAACTAAACGTCAGATATAAATCTTCACTGATGTCGCCGGTTCTCTACGACTTGGTCAGCCGGATATCATATTTGGCAAATAATACTAGTCGCCGGTGTCATTCAGAAGAAAACGGATCTAAGACGCTGATGATTTGAGAGAGCGGCATGTAATATAAATGAGTTCTCCGAACGCTGTGATAGGTAACTGCAAAACGAAAAATTGGAAGAAAAGAAAAAAGACATAGATAAAGCCTCAGAATTGCAGAATAGTATCAACAAGGCATAAAAGCCATTCAGTCCCGAAAGATGGTAATTGGTGTATCATATATCATCACTGGCAATATCTAATGTTTTTTGAAAATGAAAAATGGAGAAAATGTGTGTCTCATGGCCGTCCAAAGATGTAAAGGCAGCAACGCTACTCTTCAAGGAGATGGAATATGAGACAAGCACCGACGGAGGAACTCTCTCCGAAGAGAGAAGACCGTCAACGTCAGTAAACATCATTCTTCAACGTTTACTTGGAGTTATACAAACACTAAACCAGTTTGCCCCCATTCAAGTTAGAGATTTGGATTAAAATCTCCCGTCACAAAAACACTTACCTATAATTATACTTTAAACAATATATACAATCTAAAGTGATAAAAAAATCAAAAACCAATTAGAATCCTTATCAAAAGGACTGCAAATAAAAACACAGAAAATGCCTCAGAATTGCAGAATAGTATCAACAAGGCAAAAAGCCATTCAGTCCCGAAAGATGGTATTTGGTGTATGATATCATCATTGGCAACATCTGTGTTGTTTCTATGAATACAATTAGAATAAACAAACTCAAAATTATCTTAAACTTGAAGTAAAAACAAAAACACGAAGAGGGCATCAGTGAATGAACAGTGTCCACAAGGATATGTATGTATATCCATTCGGTTCAAAGTGAAGAAATATCATGTACACATCATATGCGCTTGTGTTCAATCTCTTTATTAAAAACACGCACTCAGCACAGAACCAAAAAAATAGAAAGAAAAAAATAATTGTAGACGAGAAACAATCGTATCGCCAATGAAACAAATGACGATCGAAACGATGACTCGGCGTTATTATACCTCAATGTTAAAACGACGGCAGAGACAAATTAATAGTCTCTTCATCTTTCTGTTTGAAACAACTGAGGCATTTAATTTGATCTGTGATTCGAAACAAAATCTAATCTAAGTGAAAACAATACTAAGTTTGAAACCCTAAATCTATTTTCATCGCCGCTATGAAGATGAAGATGGAGGCTGAAGTTAACTCTGAACGATACGAGCAATTTATAGAGCAATGTTAAACCTAACCTGGCAAACCATGTATGTGGACTAAAATGGGTCGAGGCCAGATGGGCCTGACTATTATCCAATATTGAACCATAAAAGACATAATTTGCTTTTCCCACCCTCCGCTTTTATGCCCTTCGAAATCTCAATTTTATCCTATTTGGATTCAATAATCTGAAGCATGTTTTTGCGTTATCGAATTATTGAATCCAAAATCATTTATAACACATAAAAACAAAAAATATATGGCATAAAATCAAATTAATCTTCAACAAATACAGCTATAGTAATAATTACAACAAAATAATTAAACACAGCAACATAACATGATCAAGGATAAGCCAGACTAAATTATATTGGGTCTATTAACGTGCACTGTGATTTCTTCTTATGTTATGGGTCAAATTAAGCTTTTTGGAATGACATGAACTGATATCAACAAGAAAGCACCTAGCTCAACTGGTCCCTTTGAACTATACTTGCAAAATATATAACATAGTTCTCATATTGTTGTCGGTATGGAGTTTCATCTGGGTGATCCAAAAATGTTCTTCTCAGTGATCGACGTAAAACGATACTCAATATTGTCCACTTCTTTGTGTCTCCATGTTTGACAAGACTATTTATTTAACTCACTTGATCCTTAAAGAAAATATAAAAAAAGTATGAGGTGTAGCAACAATAACATTTTTTAGCTTTGTATAAATTAGAACATGTGTAACTAAGTTATTTGACCTTAGTGGTTATTGAGTTTCATCTAAAAGGATATTGAGTTTGGAATAACTCGGGTTTATTCTTAAATGGATAGATTATTAACCATATTTTACTCATCTTTCAGACAAACCTCGAATTACTAGAGCTTTTTCCTTCACTTTTTTGAAAGTTAACACCAAGAACAAACGAGACCACATATTTATACTGGTAAAAATAGAGACATCACGTTGGCATGCAAAAGAAATACTATAGTTCAATGCAAAAGGATCGTACAAGTTGTTAGAAGTTGCTCATATTAACTTTAGGAAAATGCTAACAATTTACCCACAACACTAATCAATGAGTTATAAAATGAAATATTACCTTATAAATTGTGTGTTTTACTTAAACTTTAAAAGGTGTTATTTTCAAAGTCAAATTTGTTTTCTTTATATTTTTAATTGCTTAACTAGTGTCCATTAGACACTGTTTAGCATGACCTCTTATTTTTATAATCAATTTTTTGTTCTATCTTTGTTTTTAAAAAATAAGTTCCTTTTTTCAAGAAGAGTTTTTTATAATGGGAAATGTTTACGAGTGCCCTAAGGGCACTCTTTAAGGACTTTAATTAGTAAATTTTTATGGAAAATTGTACATTCAATGTATCAGAAATTGAAGTGTTAAACTTTTTTAAGGAATAATTTTTTAATTGGGAAACCTTAAAGAGTGCCTTTAGGGTACTCGTTAACAAGACCCATCTTTTATAATTAGTGTTTGGCCTAGCTTAAAGGTAGATGATACCGTGAAAGTAAGTAGGTCAAATGGCACTTAAGTGTTGCATTGCCAAACTAATCAAAATAATACCTTATAGGATAAGATACCTCAATTTAACCTTGCGTTTATTTTGTCATATGACTTATCATTTTAATTAAGGTTAAACAAGTCATTCAATCTCTTTTTCATGACATTTGAATTTCCACTCTATACATCTCTCTCTCTCTCTCTCTCTCTCTCTCTCTCTCTCTCTCTCTCTCTCTCTCTCTCTCTCTCCATCCTCCATCCTCCATCCAAATATATATATAGGAGATATATCAAGTGAGAATGATATTTGTATGCTAAAATGATACGAGTAAATGAAAAACACCATGTTAAAGAAAGTCGAAAATGATTTGAATAAATGACATTTCGAGGCATTCCAATTCTTCTTTTGTGCTAAGCCCTTCTATTTTGCGTACTTCAACTTTTCTCTTACTACTTCGTCGCTTTCTTCTCCCCCTCACCTTCCACCATCGATTCCAACGAAACCCCAAACCCCCTCTAATTGATGTGCTGTCATTTTTGTCCTATCTAGTGATTCAATAGCTTTGCATTGATGAAGTCTTACTTCCACATATTCTCTATAGCATATGCTTCACAACTCTAACCAAATCAATTATCATAAGCAACTCTCACAGTTGAACTAATAGTCAAGATATGATGTATGTAATCACGATTGGACTAGTAATCCAAAGAATGTCTTCGCATGATTGACACGTGACTCACTTAACTCATCTTTTAATCTCAACCCTTCATCATTATCACTTGACATGCAATTTTACTTGCAAGGGACATATAAAGTGAAAATGGGGTATTTCTGCGTGAGAAGGAAAAAAAAAACTAGTGGTCATTTAATTAAAAGGAATGGTTGAGATTAAAACATATGTTAAGAGAGTCATGTGTCATTCTCGAGGGCATTAGTCGTTTATGTTTTCTCTCATCTTTTTTTCTTTTGCTGCACTTTGACTTTTTGAATCCCACAAATTATGAAAGTCCATCTTTCTTTATGTACCTCTCCTTTACATTCCCGGTACATCTCTTTGCACCCCGGTCCTTCGCGTTCTCCTTTGGTAGGTGATTTTTTGTCTAAACTTTATAACATTAATTACCTATGAAATCAACCATGCATGTGCTCGTCTCATTGTGAAATCAACCAAGGTAATCTCGTTTTGTGCCCAACTCTCTGTTGTTATAAAATCAACATTGTTTATGTTTGTCTTATTACGAAATCAATCGAGATAATATCTTCATGAGTTTCTCTTTGTGTTTCTATTTTGTCCATGTGTTTTATTGCTTTCCTATTAGTTTTGGAGTACTTTGGTGTTTGCTTTAGTTTTAAAAAGGCTAGACCCCCCACCCCAAAAGAGATACATTTGATTTTAGTTTTTAAGAGTTTCTTGAATGTTACAACGAGAGCCAAATGGCATAATGTGTTTGAGATTGATGTTATGGTGAGTGCAATGAATAACAAGGAGATGAGACATTCATGCAACGAAGAGTTGGTAAATATCGAAGGACCCCTCACTTTGCACGCGTTCACTAAGTGAAGACCCAATGCTTTACAGGTGTGGAAACCCCCTCTTTACTTTCAAAAACAAATCAAAGGAAACCATAAGCCCATATTGCTACAACCCTCATTGTGTCATGTTACACCACGCTGTACAATACACCATTGTGATATAACACACTTTAAGGCTTTTGGGACAAAATGGGCAACCCAATGGTCAACCTCGTACTTGGTCATTTCTTCATAGACTCATCGTGATCCATATCTTGTCCCCTTTTTATGTATATGATATTTTTGAGTCTGGGTGAAACTCGACCTGAAGCTTACGGGTCAGGACGAGTTAAAGGACTAGACCGAATTTTAAACACCCTTAGTTGTAGTACTTATCGTTGGTTAAGGTGACAATGGACGAACACTGCTTCCACCTGAACACATCCCCCAAACTTTGTTGAACTAAGAACCAGAATCCTAAATGAAATTCTTAATAATTAATTACTGATGATTAAATACTAGTTAACGTGTTTGTAAAAAAAATGAATCAACATGTTATTAGCCAAGTCAACACAAGCTTGGTGTGCCATGTCAGCTAAAAAACATGTCACTTTAACAAAAAATTATGATTAATGATCAAATTAAGTGTTTTGAAATTGTAACAATAAAATAAAGAAAAATTCTTTCAAGAATTTAAATCGGAATGATTTAATTTAAAAAGTTTTTTTTTGGTTGCACATTTAAACAAAAATTGAAGGTGAAATCCATTTTAATCAACGTCAACACCTTTCTCCATTACAATAAGAGAAGTGTTAAGAACATATTCTTTAGCATAAATTTTTAAACACACTTTATGTGATTGATTAAAATGCACATATTTCCTAATACATTTGAAATTGCAACGATAAACAAAGAAAAATATTCTCAAGAATTCAAATCAAAATGATTTAATATACAAGGATTTTTTTTTTGGTTGCATAATTAAACAAAAATTGATGGTGAAATGCACTTAAATCATTGTGGACACCTCTCTCCATTACATTTGGAGGAATGTTAACACTGGCACAAATTTTCAAACACACTCTTTGTGATGATTAAAATGCACATATGTCTAATACACAATGGGAGTTTTATAAAAAAGTGTGTAAAAAAAAAGCATGTTAAATAATAGGGTAACCACTCTGGTTCTTGAATGTGCAATGAGTAGTCACAATAGTTTCTCAATGTAGATTTTTTTTTTAAAATAGTCTATAATTATGCAGTTCGTTAATCAAAATAGTCTCTAATGTTAAAATGTTTCATTAATATCATCATATTAATACTTCAATATACTTGTTTACTGTCATAACAATCTTTAAAAGTATTTATTTATTGTCATTTTAGTCTTTATATGAAAACAACTATTGTGAGCATTGAAAGATTATTTTAACACCAAAAATTATTTTGATTATAAAAGTGCACGATTAATGACTATTTTAAAATTTTGATAATTGAAAGAATTGTTGTGACTATAAATTACACATTAAGGATCAAAGTGACTAATATCCCGTGGGCTGATTTGGAACGTCAACACCGAGTTTCAAGGATTCTTCCAATCGGAGGGTTGAGAATTTGAGAATGTAGAAGGGACCCACCACATCTAATAACCAGTATATGAAAGTGATCCAAGTTTTTAGGGTTTCACTTGAAAAGATAGTCCCCAAAACCCAACAAGCACTTGTGTACTAAACTAACACCATTTTTCATTTCATTTCATTTCATTTATTTACTCCTTCCATCCACTTCGACCGGTAAGTACAATTATCTTAAACCCAAATCCTCCTCCTACCTCGTCTTCATCGATAATTTTAGTATACAATTATTTTTCTCTTTTGGTTTACTTTCACTATTAATTTAGATTTAGATTCGGGATTAGAAAATTATGGGGAAATCAGGTGGTAGAAGAAAGAAGGGTGGTGCTGTTGTTGACAATTCAGCTTCTGTCCAAACACCAAATGGTGGGGTTGAATTGGATTCATCAATTTTCTTGAAGAAGGCACATGAAATGAAAGAAGAAGGGAATAGAAGATTTCAGAGTAAGGATTATGTTGGTGCTCTTGAAAACTATGAGAATGCTCTGAAACTCACGCCCAAAACACATCCTGATAGGGCTGTTTTTCACAGCAATAGGGCTGCTTGTATGATGCAAATGAAACCTATTGATTATGAATCTGTGATTTCTGAGTGTACTTTGGCTCTTCAGGTTCAGCCTCAATTTGTCCGGGCTTTGCTTCGTAGGGCTCGGGCGTTTGAGGCTGTTGGTAAGTATGAATTGGCTGTTCAAGATGTGCAGTTGTTATTGGCTTCTGATCCAAATCATAAGGATGCTTTGGATATTGCTCAGAGATTGAGGGCTGCGTTTGGGCCTCGTCAGGAAGCACAGCAGGATCTCCACAGCCGCCCTTCTCCTGCTGCGTTAGGTGCTTCTGCTGTCCGTGGTGCTCCTATTGCTGGATTAGGTCCATGTTTGCCAGCACGGCCTGCGTCGAAGAAGGGGGTGAATTCTGCCGTTGGATCAGTTGTTTCTCCCAATAACAAGGTTGACAAGTCTCTAAATGTTTTGCTGCCAACTGAAAATGGTCCAGAGAACAAGACCCAGATGCCGAAAGTTGTGTTGAAGCCTTTTAATAATGGTCCTGCTGTGCAATCCAACTCGAAAAATGAGAGCCAAAAGGATAGGAATCTGTCGGAGGTTGCTATTCGGTGGAGACCATTGAAGCTTGTTTATGATCATGACATCAGGCTTGCTCAGATGCCGGTGAACTGCAGTTTCAGAGTACTTAGAGATGTGGTAAGCAAAAGATTTCCTTCGTCAAATTCAGTTCTGATCAAGTACAAGGATTGTGATGGTGATTTGGTTACTATAACATCTACTGATGAACTCAGATTGGCAGAGTCGTTTGTCGATAGCAATGCACTGAAAGAACTTGAATCAGATAAAAGTGATTCTATTTCGGTGCTGAGACTACATATTGTTGAAGTTAGTCCGGAGCAGGAGCCACCTTTGTTGGAAGAAGAGGAAGAAAAACTTGTTGAGAATGAAGTGACCAAGGGAGATGAGAGTGGATCTCATTCTTCCCTCGGTGACTCTGTCCCTGAAGTTACTGAAGTCACCGAAGTCACTGAAGTTCCTGATTCTGAGGCTGATAAGGTAGTAACAAAGAAGGATGTTTCAAAGGAAAAACCAGGAGCAACAGGAGATAATGAATGCAAAGAAGTGGAGATGGATGATTGGCTCTTTGAATTTGCTCAGCTTTTCCGCTCACATGTTGGTATTGACCCTGATGCTCATATTGACTTGCATGAGCTTGGGATGGAGCTATGTTCAGAGGCACTTGAAGAAACAGTGACAAGTGAGGAGGCTCAGGATCTATTTGATAAAGCTGCTTCAAAGTTCCAGGAGGTGGCAGCATTGGCATTCTTCAATTGGGGTAATGTTCACATGTGCGCTGCTAGGAAGCGAATTCCCCTAGATGAGTCAGCTGGTAAAGATGTAGTGGCAGAACAACTTCAAGTGGCTTATGACTGGGTCAAGGAGAAGTATTCTTTGGCACGAGAGAAGTATGAGGAAGCACTCTTGATCAAACCTGATTTCTATGAGGGACTGTTGGCTCTGGGTCAGCAACAATTTGAAATGGCCAAGCTTCATTGGTCTTTTGCAATTGCTAAGAAGATAGACCTATCAACATGGGATCCAACGGAAACTCTTCAACTGTTTAACAGTGCAGAGGAGAAGATGAAATCTGCAACTGATATGTGGGAGAAGTTAGAGGAACAGAGGGCAAAGGAGCTAAAGGACCCAACTGCAACAAAGAAAGAAGAATTGTTGAGAAGAAGAAAGAAACAGGGAAGTGCTACTGAAGGCGAGTCTTCTGTCGTTGGAGGTCAGGGTGAGATATCTGCTGAAGAAGCTGCTGAGCAAGCAGTGGTCATGAGATCACAAATTCATCTTTTTTGGGGCAATATGCTTTTTGAAAAATCCCAAGTGGAATGCAAATTAGGAATGGATGGTTGGAAGAAAAACCTGGATGCTGCAACAGAGCGCTTTAAGCTTGCAGGAGCTTCTGAGGCAGATATTTTGATGGTTCTAAAGAATCATAGCTCAAACGGTGATACAAAAGGTGATGATAAAAAGGTCCAGAGCCCACTTTCCAACAAGACTGATGAACTAGAGATCAACAAGGAGGCCAATCAAGTATGAGATAAATGATGTGTGGCTATGAAATCTCATTTGTTTCTGTTCAGTCGTGTTTTCAATGAAGACTATGGACAAGGAATATCCTTGGCATCAAGTGCTCAAAAGGAATGTTTGAATTTTTTGAAAATTGGAATTGAAAATTTAGGGTACTTTAACTAGATAGCTCTCTGCCTGCCCTTTTTTTCTTTTCTTTTTTCTCTGAAGTTCTTGGTGATCTGATGAAGGGAGATTGTTTTTTAACATTATTTACACAGTTATGGATTTCTGATGCTCATTTCAGTTGCTCAGTCATTTTTGTCTTCTACTTGTTCTTTGTAGTTTGCACTGTTGCAATTTATTGAGGATTATATTACTTTTTCAACTCTTGAGATTTGCTTTATTGGTTAAGTTATGCCTTTTGAATGTGTTTCTGTCATAGATCATGGTTAGTGTTTGAAGTGACAATTACATACTGAAAATCATTTGACTGGTGGTGTAAAACAACACGCTCAAAGAAGATTCTTTTGAGTGCCCTGGAAAGTAAACTAGAAAGTAGAAAAAATATAGTACCGTGCAAATAGTATATGGATTCCATTACACTGAATCCAATTTGAACGAAGAGGCTTGATAGGATGGTTTCTATCTTTTGACAACCAAGATTGGTTGTCACAAAATGCATGGGACACAATTCTTGGCCATGTGATTGAATTGTGTGGTGAAATGGATTTAGACAGGCTAGTATGAATGTCTTCCACGTCTCAGCCTATATTCATAAGACTACGTGCCATGCTAGTGTTTCCAAGTGAGAAAACAATGAGGTTGTCACAGATTATTGCTTTCTCAAATTAGTTCTTTTACTTTTATGAGCAAAATCATTGGATTTTCTACATGTATGTTACGTTTTGATGAAAGATTTCTTAAATTTACACAATACAATCTCTTTACGTATCGTTTATTTGGTTTAAAGGACATCACTAGCTGAATTCTGTCATCAACACGTAACATACATGTCTTTCTGAATCTGTTAAAATTCTTAGCTGTTTCTTTCCTTGTACGGTCAGCGATATTAGATACTCATCAATGTGCTTACAACATAAACAAAGTGCTAAAAGTACTTGGTGAATGTTTGAATTGACACGAGTTTGACAGTGTCCTAAAGTGTAGTTTTTACTGAAATTATAATAGTTTACTTTACAATGACTATGACAATTTTACCTCCAATCACTTATTAATTTTCAATGCCTGATACGTTTTTTTTCCCATTTAAGTATCCTGTGCATGATAGTGAGGAATCAAATAAAACGCAAGTTAGAGGAATAAACTAATTCATGAGTTGTGTGCTCTTCTGTTTTGTATCAACGTATCCAACTGAATTTCTGATTAATTTTTGCAGCTGTGACATGGCACTAAGCAAATTTTGGTGATGAAATTGTCCTTTGTGATCCCAATTGATCATTAAGGCTAGTTGAAATTGCTCATGCAACTATCGTAAATCATGCAGCGCATTGTTATCTCTCTCACAACTAAAACGACCTACTTTTTTTTCTAACTCTTATCCTGTTATTAATTTATTATTGGTTATCAATTCAGTGTTGTTTCTCAAAGCCAACGATGATGCTTTCTCACCAAATTTATATTCTTAATAATATTAACACCAATTCTAGTTTGGTTGCAGTCCAATGTCATGGCCACACAAGATGTACTATTTTTTCTTATTTTATATATGCCTTTTGGTTGAGCAAAATCAAGGTGGCTCCAAACTTACTGCAATACCAAACAAGCACTGAATGAACACGGTTGCTCCAAACTCGCATTGAGTAATGTATTCGACACTCATCACTGTGCTTACAATAAAAAGAAAAGGTTAAAATAAAAGGTTTTTTTAATCAGTGCCCTAAAGACAATGGTTAAGGAGTTCATTAGTAGAAATTTTATCTTGGAAATGCAAGTTTATACTTTTGTCTAGGCAATAATTACACAACTTTTTGTTGTAAGGTTACTTATTTTAGTACTTTAACCAATATCTCAAGGGCACTCATTAGCATTCTCCTAATGAGTCTAGTGAGGGATCAACTAAAACACAAGTCAAAGGAGACGTACGTGCCACAAGACAGGGCTTGGGTTGAGTTAGTTCTTGACTTGTGTACTCTTCTTCTGTTCCGTGTCAACTTATCCAACTGGATTGCTGATTAATTTTACCTGAAAATCACTACGACTAGTTGATGTTACTCATCATAAATCGAGCAAAGAGTGAAACAATAGTTCATTGTTAGTTCTATCATCTACTACAATCACCTACTTTTTTCTACTCAAAGCCAATATGATGCTTTCTTACCAAATTGGGATTCTTAATATTATCAACAATTCTAGTTTGGTTGCTGTCAATGTCATGGCCACACATGTGTACTATTTTTTTATTATTTTATACAAGGGAGCTTGAAAGTTATAATAACATGAATTAGCAATGAGATAAACCTTAATAGATCACGGATAAATAGCTAAGGTAATAGAACTTGAAATGGACCAAGAAGTTAAACAGTCAAATGTTTTACCAATATCATATTTTGACCTGCATAAATACAATAGTAAAACAAGCATGTCTCAAAAAAATAAAGCTCCGTAAATGGGACTGCAAAAACATGTTACTGAATGATTGAAAAAGTAATGAATGTTTATTAATTTCAACCTTTTAAACAAATCTGCGGATTAAAAACATATTTTCTTTTAAAAAACTAAACAGACAAGTTAATAATATAATTAATTAACAACTTAAGTGTGTTACAATAACTATTATTAGACTTGTAAAAAAAACAAACTATTGTTAGACTAATTAGAACTAGTAGTTAGCTTGACTTTTTGGTGACAATCCAAAATCTGTCTACTGTGTAGGGTCAGGGTGGTAACATTATCTCAAGCAGAGGCAGAGTCGAGTTCTTTTTTCTTCTTCTTCCCTTTCTTTACCTTTTTAATTCAATTTGAATGAATTGAAGTATAGTCCAATTAACGGACTGAACATAAATATATGGAGTTCTTATGGAGAATTTTTTTTTGGACTGGTGAAAATCCTCCATTTGGATCAATTTCTTACACGGATGTATGATGTACCCAAAGCATGACATGATTATTAGCAACTTTAGTCGGCAGGTATTTATTTTTTCTCTTTATTCCATGACATGATTATTCCAAAGCATAACAAGTCGGATGAATCATGACATTGCCAAGATCCGGCTCTACTTTATAAAACATTGATGCAACGTGACACCAACTTAACCATCACAAACTATCAGATCAAGCTAATATTTTATTTTTGAACTATATATTACATATTTATTTATGCTACACATGCACATAGGTGCCGCTGATACCAATCAAAGAGACCAAAAGCATTCAGAAAACCTTAGCAAATAAACATACAAAATTAATTTATACATATAATTTTCTCATCACATGTTTAGGTAGTTGGTATGGGAATGTTGGATTCCATGGCCTTCATAACTTCAAATCTTGGCTCTTTGGCTTGGAATTTGAGACCAGCATAGAGTTTCATGTAATCATCAAAAACAAATTTTGGGTAAACTTGGTTTGTCTCATCTAATTCCTTCACCAAGGCTGGTGCTGGAGAGATTACTGCATCATTGCCTGGATTATAAAATGAGGCTATGGACATTCTGTTCCCATCTGTTTGAGCAATTACACGGTGCAACACACTCTTGTATTTGCCATTGGTAATCACCTGTTTTTATCATAAACAACAAAGAATTATATTAATGAAGAAAATTAATATGCATAAACTAGCAGACAGTTTTGTATTGCAGCCATAATATAACGGATTTTGAGATCTCTATGACAACATTACAAACGCAATAACCCACTTGGGTTAGTCTGATGGTATTGACTTGGAACCTGATGGTGTACTTTCTCCTCAAGGTCTCATGTTCGATTCTCTCCGATACTAATTTGGGTGGGCTAGGGCTAATTTAGTTTCTTACCAAAACAAAACATTACAAACGCAATTTCCAATCTATATATATTTTGTATTACATATAGTTTATAGTTTATATATAGATTAGCACTATACCTCAATTTGGTCACCAAGGTTGATAACAATGGAATGGCGCATTGGTGGGACATCAATCCATTTTCCATCTTTAAGGAGCTGAAGTCCACCAACCTTGTCATCTTGGAAGAGTAAAATTATGCCACCAGCATCAGTGTGGGCTCTGAGTCCTTTGATAAGATCTGGCTTAGGACAAGGAGGGTAGTTGCTAACTTTGGTTCCAAAATTTGGTCCCTTGGATCCATGAAAGACTTTCTTCAAATACCCTTTCTCTAGCCCAAGATTCTCACACAGCAAGTCAAGAAGTAGCTCAGCCAGGTTCTCAAGTTCCACTGCAAATTCCTTCATTGTCTTCCTAAAATTATATAACACAAAATTTTATGTGACCAAACATAAAAAAAAAATATACATGGATCATGGTTTTAAATTGCATCTTGCAACCACAATAGGTATCATATCGTAATTTTGACCGTATCAACTACATTTTCCTGCAATATAAAGGTTCGAACCGCAATTTAAAATAAGAGGTGTGCATGATTTATATTGAGAATAAATAATGACCTATATTCATGATTAAGATCAGGGATCTCTGATATGTTAGAGTTAGGAAGGTGGCGCAAAAAGAAAGTGCTTTCCCAATCCAAGTCATTGATTTCAGACTGAGCAAACTCTAAACCTTTGCTTGCTACCATTTCTTTGAACCTTTGCTCCATACGCTTCTTGTAGTTTTCTTTTGTCAGCTTCTCAACTTTGTCCATCAACTCTATGGATACCCCATGGTTCACCAACTTCATCAAACAAAACAAAGAAAATCCACAAATAAGAAACAAATAAACAAAACCTTCAAACACAAGGACACAACATGAATATGCAGGGGAAATCAGTCTTCTAAAGGAGAGTTATCAGTTAAGTACTAATTAGTATGTCTTACGTAGGTAGTTCAGTTAATGAGTTAAGAGATATTGAATGAGTTTTAAGCAGGAGGTTCTGGGTTCGATCCTGAATACTATCATGACCACTGATCACTAGCATTTATCTATAGTTAAAAAGTTACTAATTGGTATGCATATAATATATATGTGGCCAACTTAGCATTATAGAGTACCTCAGAGAAATCTTATAAAAAAAAAAAAAAATGTACCTGAAAGAAACCCCAATTCTCACAAGCATCTTTTATGATCTCCATGGTTGATGCCTTCTCTTCAGTGTTAAGATTCTTCATGTCAACTACTGGAAACTTCTCCATTTGTTTCTTTCTGTTTTTCTCTCACTTTAATAGGCAGCGACTATAGGACTATTTGCTGTGAGAGTGTGAAGAGTGTTGTTGTTTGGGTGCAATTTATAGGCCTTTGGCTTCAAGGAAGTGCCTAGGAAAGAAGTATATAGTATATATTATTTAATTTAAAAAATAATTAAGAGAAAAAGTTGCCTTCTCGTGTGCTCTTCATGATATCTAGCTCCCACATTGACATGAAATTCATAAAAATCTAACACATAAAGTGAGTTTTTTTTAAGGGAACACATCAAGTGAGTTAAAAATTATTTAAAAGGACTAACTTGTAGGTTGCAATAGAAAATTGAAAGTTAACCGGTAAAATATCTTATTTGGAGGTTTTACAAACTGGACTGACATGGATGAACCATTCCATGTGACTTGTAATACTTTATTTAACCAACTAGCAAGATATGACTTAACACTGGTTTGATTGTTCAAGGCAGACCAACTCAACTCGTCATCTCTCAACATTGGTTTGATTGTTTAAGTCATGCCACCTCAGGTTGTATTCTCTCAACACCGATTTGACTGTTCAAGTCAGGTCAGCCAACTCTGCTCGTATTCATCTAATATTGGTCTGGTTAAGTTATGAATGCTCTGATGCCACGTGTCTTGTACGAATGATCAATGTCTTTGGAAGCGCATCTCAACTCCACGTGGCCTGTATGAACGAGTTGCACTCTAGTCCACACGCAACCGTACTCAAACTAGACAACCAATAGGAGGCTCTGGATCACAACTTAATGAGTTTTAAATGACTAAAGAAAGGCCCATTAACTCAACACACTGAGGTTGTATAGTGTATTTTTTTTTTATCTAAATCTTATTTAAAGTGTTTTTGAAATTCCACCTAAGACAGCTCATGTGCTGTAACTAAGTTATGTTTAGATTTTAATACCTAATAGTTGAAATAATCATGATTTATTGTAGTATCATATCATATCATGCATTCATTTTTTTTTAAGTACAAATAAACATACCTACAAGTTAGCCCTTTTAAATAACTATTAATTGTTTCATTTGTAAGATGAATAAAAAAATATCGATCGATTCATTCTCTCACAAATAACATATGGTGTGACTGTGGAGGTGGTTTGAGGAATTTATGTATAACAATATTTTTTGACAAAATAACAGTGTGGTTTAGTTGAAAAGAACCTGAGTTCTAATGGACGAGTAACAAATCAAGGTAGGTGTGTAATAAGGTTAAAAAGTTTAATGTGAATTTTGATGGGGGATCATTGATAAGTATCTTAGAATTAATTAATCATAGATTAGGATGCTTGGCCACATATAATGATAAAATAAGAGGAATTCGGAAATTAGATAGTTCAATTAGTTTGAACTAAGAATCAAAAAGTTGAAAGTGTTAAAGAATAAATTTGGTAACAAATAAATACTAAAAACTAATTTATTGATATTCGATAAAAAAAAAGAAAAGAAGAAGCTAAATCTAATCTCAAAATTTAAAGAGACAGAAGGCAATTGTGCAGTTTCTGTGTGTGTGTTCACATTGTGACTGATGGAGCACTACCTACCATCTTTTTTGAGTGAGAATGTGACTACGATGATATCTCTAAAGGTTTGAGTCATATTCGTTTTTGGTAGGAAATGGGACCTTGATGATATCTCATTCTAAAATAATCCATATATATATATATATATATACTGTAAAGTATAAAGAGTTTGATTTTTATGCACCATATCTTAACATTCTTTGCACATGCATTAAATCAAATTTACACTATGATACTAGTTATGTCAATTCCTAAAATATTTGTATAACTACGCATGATGAAATGTAAACGAATTATACCAAAATTTTTATTTGTATACAATGACAATGCAAAACTTTTTTTTACACATGATTCTAATTAAATTAAATCATGATGCCCTTATCTCTTACTTATAAATGTTAAACCGTCTTGTTATACTTAACCTAATTTTAACCTGATTTTTTCCTCCACACTTTTACATTTAATGTTTATCTAAAGTAAAATAAAATTATGTTCCTAATTATATCATATTTTGTTGGAAAGGAATAACCGTTAACCCGTCTCGCTATATCTCTTACTTATAAATGTTAACCCGTCTCGCTATACTTAACCTAATTTTTTCCTCCACACTTTTGCATTTAATGTTTATCTAAAGTAAAATAAAATTATGTACCTAATTATATGCTATTTTTTTGGAAAGGAATAATCGTTAACCCGTCTCGCTATACTTAACATAATCTCTTACTTATAAATGTTAATCCGTCTCGCTATTCTTAACCTATTATGTTACGTTACGGTACCAAGGAAGATGTCATGGAAATATTATGTTATGGTACAGTACCAACATCTATGTTTCTTAATATTATGAAATACTATATGACAATCATGACATTCATCTAAACTATTTTGTTACCTATTACCGTCAAATATTACCTTCTATATGACCCGTGCGTTAGCACAGGTCGATGGTCTAGTTTAGGATAATTCGTAAGATATCTCTAAAAATTTTACTTAGTGTGATTTGATAGGATAAACATGTAATGATCTTAATGCAAGGACCCTAGTCCCCCTCCTCTGCCAAGAGAATGACACAACATATCTTGATCTAAAACCTTAAAAAACTAGGTATATAAGTCATGTATCTTATTTATCCAACATTCAACCAATTCATAGCCGATGCAAAATTTAACCACTCACAATTAAACATAACATTATGTACAGATTCTAAGTGATTCACTATACACATATTTTTACTACCTCTTTTAAAAATGAATGTCACTTAACATGTTAACAAATGCAATAAATAGAAGAAACAAAAAAGTCATTTTACCATGTTTTAAAAAAAAATCATTTTACCAAATTGTTATTATTAAGACTAAACTGCACTTTTCGCCTCCTAAGTTTCAAAATGTTACGATTTTGGTCCCTTATTAAAAAGAATGGCAAAAGTGACCCCCCATGTTTAGGAAAATATGCTCTTTTGACCCCTAACATAAGGGAAATACGATCTTTTGACCCCTTATCTTCTCAAAAATTTGCGATTATGGCCCCTGTTTTGGGACACGTACGTCTTCTCAGCAATTTTGGGACGAAAGGGGCCAAAATTGTAATTTTTTTTAATAGGAGGTCAAAATCGCAACATTTTAAAACTTAAGAGGTAAAAAGTGCAGTTTAGCTTATTATTAACTATTAGTTTGCTTCCCGCTATCATAAATAAAAAGTTGAATATAGTGTACTTACAACTCCCTCTCAGTCCCAAAATAATTATGCATTTGACTATTTGGTGTATTCCATAAATCTTTATCTTTATTTGATGACGATGTTATTGTAAATGTATTATGAAATTGTGTTCAAATGATAAATTATGTTGAATTAATACATTTTCTTGTAAATTTTAAATTATTTCATTTTAAAAAATTGAATAGAATATGCACAAAATGTTTCCGTGAGTTTAACTTAGTTGGTAGAGACATTGTATATTATATGCAGAGATCGGGGTTTGAGCTTCAGACACCCCACTTCTTCACATTTAAAATGTGTGAACTCCAGCCACTAAGCTACTTGACAAAAAAAAAAAAGAATATGCACAAAATTGTATACGGTCCAGATTTTATAATCTAAAAAATGTTAAATACGCTTAAAATAGCCAAAATGGAGGGGATACGGTCCAGATTTTTATAATCTAAAAAACGTCAAATACACTTAAAATAGCCAAAATGGAGGACACGCGACAAAGACAGCAGGTGAAAAAAGAATTTCTCTAATAACTTCTCCTTTGCATTTGGTCCTTGGTCCATTCTGCTAACAACCACTACTGGAGCCCAATTTAAAAGATATGGATCTCTTGGTATAGAAAATTGCTTTTCTGACATACAAACCTTCCTAATGGCACATGTAATTTACTAAAAAGCCCGCAGCGGTAGTTAACTACCGCTGAATCACTATCACACAGCAAAATAGTTACTTTACTTCTGTCAATGAATCCATCACCACTCTTGCTATTATTTCCTCTTTACTGTTCAATAACAACCTAACCACCATCCAAAATCAAATTTTTCACACAAACCCTTAATGGACGGTAAGGTGGATGGATTAAAGAAAGGATAAGAAGAACATCAATGGAGACAGAAACGAGAATCATGGTTTCTTGTTGGTGTCTAATTAATCTCTTGGGTGGAACCAATTAAGATCCAATTAAAATCGATATAATGAAGAAGGATAATCCAATTCTAAAATTCATGGTTTCTTGTTGGTGTCTAATTAATCTCTTGGGTGGAATATTGGCACAAAGAAACAAGAAAGTATGAGTTGTAATTTATGTTGGCAGTAATGGAACAGTTAGGAAAATAGGATTGAGCTGCATAAATCCCATTGAGATTGGGAAAGTAATGATTTTTGCTGTGCAATAGTGATTCATCGGCAGTTAACTACCACTGGTAGCACCAGCGGCAGTTAACTGCTGCCGGTTTACCCAACAGTAATTAACTACCGCTGGGGGCTTTTTAGTAAATTACATGTGTCATTAGGAAGGTTTGTATGTCAGAAAAGCAATTTTCCTTGGTATATAACCCCACATTTAGAAAATTGCTTCCCACAATTCAAACAAAGTTAAGAAACAACATGAAATGACAAGTTTAACCCCAACGAAAGCTAATTGCCAATGGATTTCAACCGGCGGTAGTTAACTATCGATAATTTTGGATTAAACTTGTCATTTCATGGTGTTTCTTAGCTTTGTGTGAAGTGGGAAAAACAATTTTTCCATATTTATCAAATGTTAGAAAGTGACGTATTAGATACCTCAATTCCGCGCTCAATTAGGTTGTAAGGTCCGATTAGTTGTTTTTATCAGATCAACTTTTTATAGCCAAATGAGCAATTTTGATGTGCCTATTGAGCAATCATCCAAATGTTTTATACTTGACCCTCCAATTTTCGCAACATATATACTTTTAGGACCATCTTGAAAGGCAAACCAATTTGATTTTATTGAGAAAAAAAATCTGAAAAAACCTTCATATCTTGTTAGATATTGTGGCAATGAATTCAAAATAAAAGTTGAGGTAATCACGAGTTATGAAAAGCTATATAATTTGCCCTAAGTAGTATATGTCAAGACCAAAATGCATACATTAGCAAACAACTTACTTATACTATTGAGAGATTAATAAGAGAAAGAGCTATTCTGAATCTTACGAAATGATAAAATAGTAAAATAAACAATAATTGAGAGGAATGTTGGACAATTTTTGATATCACACAACTAAGAAATGAACTGTTGTCATTTGCTAATTGCATTCCTACCCATCAATTATTTTATAATTTTACAGTTGCTTCTTCGACAACAAAGTTCTATTTTACCATTTTGTCAATGTTTGATTAGTTTCATTTCACTGAGTCAAATTTGGTGTTCTCGTTCATATTTGTACCATTTAGCACAGCTCGTAGAACCATAAAAGAAATGTTGTCAGAGTTTGACATGGACTTTTTTCTTAGTAAACCAAATTTTATCTATTTATTCAATAATGTTATTTAGAATATCAATTTTTTTTTCCGTCTATTCAACACTATTTTTTGTCACATGTTACTTCCTCTATCAAATCAAAAAATGTACTCATGTTATTTTCCTTATCCATATTCTTCTATTAGGGCACGTTTGGAATCATGTACCGTACATATCCCTATTCACTGTGCAACATCCCCGATCTAGCCGGTGTAGATTCTAGTCCAAAGTGAGTTTTCACAGTTGAATTTAAGATTTATAAACACACACTTGTCATCGTCATAAAATCAAACACATGTACACAACCCTCTTTCAAAACTTCTCACATGACCTCATTAAAGGCAACCGCGCCTCATATATTTGAAAACCTACCAACTCAATTGCAACTGATTGAGTGGGATCAAATACGTCCCGATGAGCATCTAAGTCGGCAACAAAGACATTACTATAAATTTCAAGCATATATATATAAAATTTAAAATAACAAGACTTGGTATTCTTTATTTAGAAAAAGCTTTTCTGCATTGCTTAGGTCCCCACCACTGCCCCCAATACTAAAACCGAACCTAAGATAAAGACAAAAATCTACCAAAATTATTGATTATCACAAAATTCAAACTAAAGAAAATTGAAGAAATTAAAAGTCTCATGTTACTATTACACCTAACTAACATGAAGAAAATGGAAGAGGATTCAAGGATCCAAGAAAGTGGACAATGAAATTCAGAAAATGTCAAGAATCTCGAGAATAGAACGATTACAAAGGGGACAATTTCCTCGATTCAACCACAGTTCCCTTGAACACACTCTGCAAAAAGTGTGTCCACACGGTATGAACGCTGCACCTTTCTTTCTTCCCATGCACACGCAGCACAGTGAATCACTCCCTTCCACAACCACCGCAGCAGCATTACTCTCATTTTCACCTTCTGTTTCCTCCAACAGTTTCATCAACGAAACTCTCCACGGCGTCGCTCCTTCTCTGCCACCGGTCTCCTCCGATACCCTCATTTGTCGCTCCGCCGCCAACGCCGCCGCTAGATTCATTCCAGAACCAGACGAACCCGCCGGAGCTTCACATTCCGGTTCAACCGGGTTCGGATCTTGATCTTGAACCTGTAATTGTTGTTGTTGTGCCACCGTAGCTTCTGCTTCTTCGTTTTGTTGTTGTTGTTGATGATGATGTTCGTGGCGGATAATTGGACGGAAAACCCAGGTGGCACCACAGCAACCCATACCGGTGAATCTGAAACGTTCTTTGAGACTACGTCTTCTGGTGGTTCCTGAATCTAAACCATCCATTTGTTCGGTTAATAAACCGAGAATGGTTCTTGATTCTCTCTGAGAACGCAGAGATTCCTGCAATATGAGACCGAGTTGACTCATATTGACAGCGTTTCTAGAAGAAAGAAAAAGAAGAAACGGATCAGAGAGCAGCGGGATCCGGTGAGGTGGGTTGTACGGTAGTACAATTCATGGGGGGAACACAACAGATAAAAAGAGAAGACAGAAGGAAGTGTCCAAAGGAATGGAACGTATAAATAAATAAAAAAATAAAATTAAAATAGATTAATTTGGACACTCATTTGTTCAAATTGGAAAGTTGGTTGGAAGGAAGTGTGTGAGAGGTAAGAAAGGGAAGTAAAGTGAAGAGAGGACAATTTAGAAGAAGAGATTGAGATTTGTGAGAGAGAGACAACAAAAAAGGATGAGGAAACGGTGGTCAGGATTTTCCTCTTAGCGTGTGTTTGGTTTTGTACCCAAGAAAAATTGAGTTTGGGTGAATTGATTTTATAAAATTGGTTTTGGTTAAAAGTGAGTTGAATGAAAAGTGATTTATGTTTGATATAACTGATTTGTGTGAAAGATATTGTTTGGATATTTTGTGTCAAAATTGCTTTTCTTCGTGTAAATGATCAAAATGGGTCTCTCATATGATGCATTTAAAACAAATTTAATTTATTGAAAGAGATTTCGCCATATTTTTAGTTAGTTATTAAATTTTACGTTTCATTATTAATTATACAATTATATATATTTTTTTTAAAAACTATTGGGCCACTAAGACAAACTTTTTTATGGGCCTGGAGCAATCCAAAAACCACCCGTTTCCTTCCAAAATAGTGTCTTCTTCAACGTTGTTTATTAAGATCTCTGCAACATGAAAAAAGAACTACACAACAACAAAAAAATCATGCGGACAACAATCGACAGTGAAATTTCGCACAGATTTCGCAGGTACGTGAAAGTTGTCAAATATAAAAAAGGATCTGAAATGAGTGATGAGACTCAAGCAAGGGCAAAAAAGACAAATCGGTACTATGTACTTCCGCGGGTGAGAAACTCGATTTCAAGAAGTTAGGAATAGCAGCTTCTATAAGAATCGATTCTAAAGATGGAAAATACGGCAGCGGTAAAGTATTGACAGAGAACCAAACATGTTAAAATCGCGTTTCATGGGTAGGACGCGCGTTGGATCGTTTCCACCGGGCATCCAAACATAGACTTAAAAAAAAGTCTGAATTTCAGGTTTTCTTTCTTCTTCTAGATTAACTTTTACATTAAAATTTGTTATTGAACGACGTTCAGCGTTGTTATTCATCCTGAGCAACTTTATCCCGAACTTATCCCGAAAAACGTTTGATAGAAAAATGTTTTACAAACATATGGAATCGTGAGAGTTTGTTTAACATATGTAATATTATACATATTAAAATAAATAAAATTAGAAACCTTTTATTGAAAATAATAATAATTTACTAAAATGATACATATTTAATATTAAACGTACAAGTTCTAATGTAAACTTACATTTTAAACCTTTTAATACATGCAAATCTGCATATCATGGAAATTTTTAATTTTAATTCAACTAGTGAAATCAATTTTGCAAATTCAAGTCATTCAAAATGAATTTTTGTTATTTAAACACCCAAATTTTCCAATTTTACGATAGAAAGCCAAATGTATTACACAAACACACACTCTTATTCTTCTTTTGCTAATATAATAAAGGAAAATATTAACGAATGACTCCCACATATTTTTTAAGGACCGTAATGATAGGCATTTATGATAATATGTGTATACGATACATAAAAAATGAGAATATTTGATTATTTTAATGAACAATGACTTCATTTAAAATCCTTAAAAAATATCCAGAAGTCTTTCATTAGTAAAACCCTGTAATAAATTGGGTAAAACTAACTTGTACTCTTAGGATACTTGTCAATGAACGAGAAATAAATTTTGTATTGAAAAGATAAAGTTTTGAAGTTTCAAAATATTGAATATACAATTTTAAAAAAATAATTTTTATCCTTAAGCTTTTTAACTTATGACTTCATGCGCAAGTTAACATTAGGTGAAGAGATAATGCACATTTCAAGATAAAGAGGATTTTAAGATTTAAATAACATTTAAAAAAATATGGGTTAATTAAGTTTTTAGTCCCTATAAATGTTCACAGTTTTGTTTTTAATCCCTACAAAATAAAATCACGCTTTTTAGTTCCTGTGACATTTTCCTTAAACATTTTAGGGACAAAAAATGTTGATGAAATTTTTTTATAGGGACTAAAAATGCAGATGGAAAAATTTTATAGGGACTAAAAATGTTGATGGAAAATTTTATAGGGACTAAAAAGTGTGATTTTATTTTATAGGGACTAAAAACAAAATTCTAAATATTTATAGGGACCATTTACTTAATTAACCAAAAAAATATTTATATTTATCTTCCTTTAAAAACACCAACAAAACTCCAACTCCATCCTTCTTAATTCAAGACCTATCCTTTTTATAACCTAACTCTTTAAAGATTCAAACACACATCCTTTCATAGTTGACCAATGAACAATTTACTTTATTCACTCTTGGGTTGGTCCCCTTCTTTCATGAATTATTTTAGCATTCATTTAAATTTTTATATGTTGTATGAAAAATTTGTAATTTATAGTAATGAAGAAAAAAGGTTCAATTTTAATTTTAGGTTGTTGGTGTAATTGTTGTCACTTCATCTGCTGGCTGCCGGCCACGGTGAAGAAGTACAAAATTATAGACCCACTTGCCAAGAATTAAATTGCTCTCTTCCCATTGAATTATCTTATTCTTGAATCTTGATGCTATGTTTTAATTTAATCAACCATGAAGCTTATTTTTCTAAACAATGTTAAAGCTCGGAGAATTTTTAATTTGCGCATTTTATACAAAACTTGTGACCAGAGCAAATAGGCTTTAAAAAAAGCAGTGCAACACTTTTGTTAGTTTATCTTTACCGGCGTGACTGTCTTAAATCCAAATTATCAAGGTGTCCATTGCATAATATTTGTTCTTTTTTTTCTTTTTTCTTAGATGAAGTGGTAATCCATTGAAATTAAACTTACACATAACTGTGAGGTTTCAGGTTTGAACCCGAATCACGACGTCCGGTCTTACAATTTTGACATTTGTCAGTTGAGTTAGAACTTCTAGACTGCATAATATTTGTTCTTCTTGACACCTACATAGGAATATCCAAAAGCAATCATTGTAATGCAACAATCAAACATTGTTTAACGGAGCAAAATAGTTGAGGCTCTCTATTCATTCAATATTCATTAATAATGGTGGGCAATACAAGCAATGTACCACAGCACCTGGTACAATTAACCTAAATTTTGTTTGAGAAAACGAAACCTCTCGCACGTCTAACAAAAACAAAACAAATTGGAGAGGAAAATTTAGTGAATCACGAGAATAGAAATTCTCTGCTGACCAACAATTATCATCAATATTACATATTAGTATTGTAAATTCATAAAAAGTTTATTTTTTGTCAATGAATTAATGAGAATAAAAACTTCATGCTAACTTGTTTCGAAATAAGGGTCTAAAATCATATATATTTTTATTTATAAAGAAGGGTCTAAGATCGTACTTAAAAGTAGAAGTTTCATTATTTGCTCATTGAATCTCAAAGTCAATAGTACTTGTGAGAAGAGGTTTGTACGATGTCACTTTGTGAGTCACTGAGAGCATCTACAATGATAGTTCTTTAATATGGACTCTTTAAATGGACCCCACATTACACATCACTTATTTATAATATTTTAATCAAAGTATCTATTAAAGACTCAATGACTCCGATGGAAGTACACTAATAAGGACTCCAATGAAAAGTACTTAAATAGGTCCCACTAACTTTACATCATTAAACAAAAATAATTTATTTATTAAATTATAAATTACATCATAATATTTAATTATAATCCTTAAAAAAAATTAAATTATAAAATATTTATTTATTCGTATGAACTTATATTTCTGCCACATTTGCTAATAATTTGAAAATGGAAAAATTAACATTACAAATTTTACATTCTTTCGTTAAAAAATAATAATAATTTGCATGAATTACATTTTATTTAAAATGATGACAAATAGATAAAATAATATTTAAAACAACTATTAATTATTATTTTTAAATCAAAACAACTATTAATTATTAAAATATTACTTCTTTTGTAAGCGGGACCACATAATACATATTTTATTACTTCTTTCAAACGTGGGACCCGTTAGTTGCCTAGGAGAGAGAGAGTCCTTATATAGTTACCCGTTTCTTAATGGAGACTCATTTTTTCTTCCTCCTATGAAAGGTCCTTAACAAAGAGTGGTCCTAGTTAAGTAAGGACCTCCCATTAGAGATGCTCTGAGTTGTGCGTATAGAGGTAGGTTTCTAAAGCTTGATGATGGGAGTGTTGTTGCTATTCCTTTCCAGTTTCAAAAGGTAAATGTTTTTTTGTATATAATTTTAATAAGGATTAATTAAGTAAATAACCCGTATAAATATTTTTGTCAAAAAAAAAGTCCATATAAATATTCATCATTTTATTTTGGCTTAATAACAGTTGCGATTTTGGCATCCTAAGAAAAAAAACTACAAAACCGCCCCTCAGTTTTGCAACTGTAACAGTTTTGGCCTCCAAGGCCAATTTTTGGTAAAAAAAAAAACACGTGGCACCTCACTTAGGGTGCCACGTCAGCGTATACCGAGTCAAAATTGGTCTTGGGGTCAAAACTGCCACAAATGCAAAACTTAGGGGGCGGTTTTGTAGTTTTTTTTCTTAGGGAGCCAAAATCGCAACTTTGGGAAAGTTAAGGGGCTAAAATTGCTATTAAGCCTTTTATTTTTAGTTTTAACAAAATAAAATCGTACTTTTTTGTCACTTTAAAATTTTTCGTCAACATTTTCAATCATTGTAAAGTTTTTCATTATCATTTTTAGTTGTGTAAAAATTTTCTGTTAAAATTTTTTGTCCCTAAAATGTTAATGGAAAATGTCAAAAAGACTATAATTTTATTTTATAGGATCTAAAAACAAAATTATGAATATTTATAGGAACCATTTACTTGATTAACATGATTTAATGGCCCTTGTTTAGCCATAGTGGAATAACAAACTTGCTTTTTTTTTTCTTTTCTTTTTTGGGTACAAAGGGGCAGAAGCCTTAAAAAACTTGCAAAAACTATTAAGAGAGGTAAGGAGACAATTCAAAAATTTAAAACATGAGAAACCTCGATAGGTGTCCGATGAAAATCTACATAGTTCACATCTTTCATTGAATCAATATTAGCTACACATCATCACATTATTCGTTTTCCTATAAAGGTAGCCACATTCATATTGAAGTCTTTGCCCTAAAGGATGCTTACTATATATGTAGTGATAAAAAAAACATTTTTCATGCTTATTTTTTAAGTTGATTTTAGGGTGAGAGCTCTATTAAGCCTCTCACCAGCCGAGAGCAGAGAAAATAAACTGTCAGATTTAATCAATGATTGAGATTCATCATCACCAAACCATATAAATGCAAATTATACAACGGAAACATCAATGATCATCAATTTGTCTAACATTCATCATCATCCATAGGAGTTGTCCACCTATTTTCCATAGTTAACCCATATTTCTAGTTGGGCAATAAAAACCTTAAATGTATTACTTCCTTACTTCCCATTTCACCTTTCTATACTTTTCTCTAAATTAAATCCTATTTAGAATATTTTCTTTCTCAAATTTTCGTTTTTGATTCCTTTCTTCATATTTTCTTTTTGGATTCTAGAGATATTTTTTACATGATTCTAGTTGGATCCAATTTCTTTTTTGAAATATTTTTAGCATTGTCTGAACTATCCTTCCCCTCCATTTCAAGACTCATTGAGATTCATAGGTGCAAGCCACGAATGATAGATTCCACAGCTTCAATATACACCACAGATAACATTCATCAGCGTTACAACATACCAAACTTGTCTTTATGAAGCCATGGTTAGGCAAATTGAGTACAATCACAAACGATTGAGGCACTCATGTTGGGATCACAAACGAAAGTTTGGAAGATGCACTAATTTGGTCAATCAAATTCATCAAGATCAAGCAATTGTTAAAGTTTCTCAAGAACACCACATATTTGGTGATATCATTCTTTCTTTATTTTATCATGTGTTTGAATTAGCGTTCATTGCATATTTCTCACGTTCCAATGCAATCTAACGTGATTTTATATAAGCTAAGAATTGGAGCTTCAACTATATGTGTGTTGCTGCTGTGTTTTTGTAGTTTTCCAAACATAGGCTTAGCCTAATTGGCATTCTAGTTTCTATCCATAAAGATAATCGACAAATAAATTTTCAAAATTCATTTTCTTAGCCTAATCGGCGATCTAGCTTCTTCTGTCCATAAAAACAATTGATAGTTAAACAAATTTCATACTTTCTAACCTTTTAAATCATAAATAAAATGGGTTATTTGTAGCCTAATCAACATTCTAGTTTCTATCTATAAAGATAATTGATAGTTAAACAATAAAAAATTCATTCATTTTCGCCTAATCAACACTCTAGCTTCTATTCACAAGTATCATGGATAGTTAGACAAAAACTCTTTCTTTTTAGCCGACTTGACATTTTAGATTATCTCTGTAAAAAAGGACGATTAAGCATTTTTTTTAGTCGTCATATTTAAACATTTCATACTCTTTTGTTTCTATGTTTTCCGACATTTGTTTTCCAAGTTTGTGGGAGGCTATTTGAGATATAAAAGTTAATTACATGCTAGTTAGAAGTTAGTTGGCCTACTTGACTATAGAAACCTTAATGTACTACTTGACATAACAATTATTTCATAATCCATATTATTTTACATTTCACCTTTCTATCATTTTCTCTTGATTATAAATTCTATCAAGAATCGTAATAACTTCAAATGACCCATATTCCTATCAGCATTTTAATATGTCCACATGTCCATTTCCTTAGATGTGGAAGCTTGGCCTAAATAAATTTGTGTGCAAGGTAAGCACGCACTGAAACAGGAAAGGCCAAACCCCAAGAGTGCTTCTGGGATGGGAACACGAAAATCTGCTAAAGAATGTTTTGAAATTAAGCGTTTCTTAATTACAGTATTTTATTATAAAACAAATAAATAAAATGAAGACCCAGACCGAGATTATTCATAGTTTATTAGATTCTACGGTATTAGTCATTGGCTATATAAACCCTTAATATAATTTCTTATTGTAATGACAATTCTTTCACTATCCAATGTAAAAAAACTGTTGAATCCTTAAAAAAAAAGCATGCTGAAATTTTGAAAATGTTCACATTTGTGCAGGAAATATTTGGCAAATTCACATTTGTTACCATTGGCATTTACATGATAAGAACAAATTAGTACAAACCTCATGAAAAATCTCAAGTATAAGACTATGGTATTCTTCCGGGTTCATCGACATATAATAGTTCAATAACCTACGAAGATCTTTGGCATCTTCAAGGCGATATACCGTTATCATCTCCATCATAGACTCCCTGAAATCCTCTCTAGGATCATAAGAACACTTTTCTGTTGCTAACATCACAACAAACTTCGTTCCTTCTCTTCTCTTCTCCCTTTTTCTCTCTACATGTCTAGCTTCAAGTTTTTCTCTTATCATTTGGTCAAGTCTCTCTTGCACCATGGCATGTGCTAGTGTAGAAACAGAAGGGAACCTATCAGATGCAGAAGAAGAACTCTCTGCTTCCTCTGAAGAAGAAACACTAAACCTGTTGCTACTGCAACACAAGGCCTTGCACCCTCTTTGTTGTTTTGAGGTTTTCATTTTAGGACACAGACACAATGTTTTGAAGGGAAATTTTGTGCAAAAATAATCACTTATGCACAATTGTCAAGTGGGACATATTGGTGCATTTAATCATTATGTTTAACTTAGAACATTCAAAACTAAGTTAGGTGTTAGCTTGATGGGGGACATATATACAAATAATTAATTGAGCCAAAGTTCATTATGTTTAACTAGACATATCATGATCTAAACCCTTTTAGGATAACATTAGGTGGTCTTGCTTTTGAAATCTTATCAATAATTTAGGAAAAGAAGAGGGGTCATAAAGCCTCTTTAACAAGAGCTAGTTGTGGCTTTAGCACACTAGGTTAGTAATTTAACACACCAATTTTCTCTTTGAATTTGGACAAATTATAAATGCAATTGATAACCAATCACTTAAGTAATTAAGCTAAAATTGTCTAAATTATTTGCCTTCTACTTTCAAGCATTTTCCTCTCTCTCTCTCTCTCTTATTTCTTATTGATTGAAATTGTAGCTGCATGATTTATGAAAAAGAAAAAGAAATTTCAGTTGAATGAATTGCTTTTGTGTGTAGTGGTTGTTAAGTCCAATTATGAAGAAAATGGGGAAAAAGATACACAGCTAACTAAGAATCCCTTTAACAGATTCTACTTTGGATGGTACACAGTACTAGGCAGCAAAACTTGTAGAGAAAGCAAAAGGAGGTCACTAGGTGATTAGCATGTGATTTTCATTGATTACTTAGCTAATTTGAGAGAAACATGATCCTCGTTTCTTTGCATTGCCTTCAAGCACATGAAGCAATAATGGTTTTTACTTTACTAACCAATAAACATGCAAAAAATAAAACAAAAGCGTTGGTCGGATACACAGAGTAGGTAAACACCAGACATGTTCTTTTAATTTTTGCTTTTTCTAAATATAAGAATTGGGTGCAAAATGTTTATGTGTCTTTGATTCTACCGTGATAAAAATTGATTTTGAATGAAATAATTATACGAAAAATGATTATGGTTGAGTTTTCTTTTTCTATTATGCCTGAATTAAATCTAAAGTTATATATGTTTGAATGTACATTTATTTAAGATGACCTTTAACATGAACTAGGAGTAGATCAATAAATTCAATTAAAAATCAATTGTAAAAGTAAAAGCTTCAAAATCTAACCTTCTTTTAGCAGAAGAGTGTGCAAAGACAAAATCAAGACATTACAACTATGTTTTTTTTTTTGAAACAAAACA
>Ga0228710_1000226_pt1 | contig 59060 bp, 42 predicted proteins | sample MedpolnodulmetaG_FD_177995 | JGI IMG/M metagenome (GOLD analysis project Ga0228710, IMG submission 177995) | Root nodule microbial communities from Medicago polymorpha collected in Santa Monica, California, United States - pink nodules | ecosystem: Host-associated > Plants > Roots > Nodule... | reverse complement strand
TTTTAAAAAAAAAATAAAAAAATTTTTTTTTTTTTTTTTTTATGTATAATTTGCTTGATTTTTACTCGATATAAAAGTTTGTTATACCCTCTCAAAAAAAAAGTTGGTTATACCAGTTAGTTAGTTATTATCGATCTATCTATTTTATTATCTATTAAATTAGACCTTCAAATTTGTTTTTCATCGATGTTTTGATTGCCACGTCAAATAAAATCCGAGTTATCACATGTTAGAATCCATGGTGCTTTCTATTCCTTATTTTATACTTCTCATTTCGATTGACTACAATAGTAAATTCCTTATTTTCTCTTTGCTGAAGTCAGTTACAATTGAGTAAATCTTGTCTTCCGTTATAAATTATGTCCAGAACAGATATTTATCTTGTATATAACATTATAAGACACATTCTCTCAAAAAAAAAAAACATTATAAGACACATGCTACTATTGTCAAATTTGGTTATCAAAAACCGGTTATCATATTAACTAATTAAGAGTTTAAGCCTTCAAGGACAAAATTCAAATAACCCCGGTCTGTAAATATACTATCATTTGTAACTAAAAAAAACCTCCAATGTCACGTTTTGTCAAGTTATTGAGAAAGCAAGCAAAGCTTATCCTCAAAGCCAAGTTACATCATTATTAGGATATTGTTAACGAGTATCCTTGAGACACTCTTTAAAGATCTTAAATTTAACAATTATTTTTAAAAAATTCAATTATTATAATTTCCAATGTATTGAATACACGATTTTTTAAGAACTTACTATTTAAGTTAAAGAATGCATCGGAAACACTCGTTAGCATTTCTCTTATCAAACTAATATTATTGTCTCAATTATTTCATTTCTATAACTTAAAATTATAAATTAAAGCATATGGTATATCACATCTAAATCTAATCAAATAAAAAGATATTTCCGCTCGTGCAATACCCGAGTCAAAATCTAGTTCCAAATCAACAACAAACAAATAACATCAATACTACATCAAATTTATATTGTGATGCAAATGATATAAACGTGTTATCCTAAAGTTGAAGAATACGAAATTAAAAACACAAAAAAGGGATTAATAAAACCTTATATATCTGTTGGTTAAAAAAAAAACCTTATATATCTATGACAATTGATCCAAACACAAACATCTTTTCTATTCAAACTAAGAAGAAGCTTCCAACCAAGAGGCAACAATCTCTAAAATCAACAGGACAGAGAAGAGGGTGATAGCGAATATTAGGGACGGGGAAGGGGGTGATGAGGGGGGTTGGTTTGGTGCGAGGGTGTCGAGAGTCTTAGGAGATGGTAAAAACACATTTTTTTGGTTTGATAATTGGTTAGGAGATGTTCCCTTACGTAGGAGGTTTGGTCGTTTGTTTGATTTAGCGACAAATAAGTTAATCACTGTGGCTGTTATGTTTGAGTTAGGGTGGGAGGAAGGTGGCGAGGTGTGGAGGTGGAGGAGAAGGCTGTGGACTTGGGAGGAAGAGATGTTGGCGGCATGTAGACTTTTACTTGATGGTGTTTCTGTGCAGGCTAATATTATTGACAGGTGGCAGTGGGATCCAGACATTCAGGATGGGTACACGGTCTGAGGTGCTTACCAGATTCTGACGGATTCGTCTTCCTCCACATTTGACACAACCAGAGACCTAGTGTGGCATAAGCAGGTTCCCCTGAAGGTGTCCATCGTAGCTTGGCGTCTGCTAAAAGACAGGTTGCCGACCAGGAGCAACCTTCATCGACGCGGCATTATACAGGTCGAGGGAGACACGTGTGTGTCGGGCTGCGGCCAAGTGGAGTCAGCGCCCCATTTGTTCCTTCATTGTGCTGTTTTCGGGTCGTTATGGCAGCATATCAGGTCGTGGATTGGTGTGTCTGGTGCGGACCCCTTCAACTTAATTGATCACTTCTTCCAATTTATCTATTATACAGGTTCATCAAAGTCTCGCAGATTGTTTCTTCAACTACTTTGGCTCCTTTGTGTGTGGCTGATATGGGGAGAACGTAATAATAGGATTTTTAACAACGTAGAAACGCCTATTTTCCAGCTTTTAGATAAAGTTAAATTTCATTCTTTGTGGTGGTTAAAAGCGAAAAACACTACGTTTGTGTATGGCACTCAGAGTTGGTGGTCGGACCCTATGCGGTGTTTGGGCCTCGATTGACCATAGTCTTGTATATACCTTGTATGACTCTTTTTTGGTAAGGGTGTTCTCGGAGGTACGTCTTGTACTGATGAGATTACATCGTCTTTGTTAATATATCCCATTTTGATTTCTTAAAAAAAAAACAGGACAGAGAAGAGAGAAAATTGACAATGCTTCTTTGATCTTTACTAGTGCATTTCTTCTCATATATAAGAGAAAACCTCGTCTCTAAAGTGTACAACTAAACGTTCCATCCCACATCGACAAGTATAACAGAAAGTGGAGCTATAAATAAATAAAGAACCATGAGATTCTTTAGCTAAATGATTAATTAATTGTTAATCAACGGTTGATTGGTGTGTTTTATACATATTTGGGTAAAACATGTCTTTTGACCATTGGTTTTCAGTTTGACTATTAATTTTATTTTTTTTTCTCTTTTGAGTTTTTAGTTCCTCCTAAATGTATAAATTTTCAATGATAATTATTTTATTACATGTTAATTGAGTGAACCATCAAATTCGTCCTTGAATTTTCACTGATCGGCCAAATTCATCCCTCAATTATGCGAAATATCAACTTAGTCCTTGAATTTGTCAGACATCCATCTAAAAGGTCCTTTCATCCAAGTGCTCCGTTAGCCATGATGATATGTCTCCCTGTATGCTGTGCTGTGTTGTCTTGTACACGTGTTCAAGGACTAATTTGATGGATAGTGGAAAAATTCCAGTTTTCACTTTTAAGTTTTATTTTTTTATGTTATTCCAATTTTGCCCCTGTATTACCCATACCTCCTTCCTCACATTTCACTCAGAAACATAAAAAACGTCCTTAATCCTTCTCCTTCCCGCTAAAACTTTCTCCATTCTCACCTTTGCAAAATCATCATCATCTCTGGCGATTCTCACGTGTTTGAAGTTTCTATGTTCGGCTGTGGTTAAAGATAACTCTCGTATTTCCAAAGAAGTGATGCTTCGTGGAGTTTAAAAGATGTTTTGGATTTGTAATATTTAGGCTTATTTGAATTATGTCCCATAGTTGGCTTTCTTTTTGCTTATCTTTATTTAAGACTTAGGACTTGTTAATGCTCCATAGTTGGGTTGTTTTTGCCTATGTAATTTCTCAGACTTATGACCTATGACTTTTGCTTATTTAATATTTCAGTTTCAATTTGTGTGTTCTGGCATTTTTACTTAATTTTGTACATATATGCTTTAAGGATCAATTTGATATCTGATTAAACAATTCAGGGATTTATTTGATGAGTTTTTAATATAACGTATGGATCTATTTGATAGATAGAGAAATAATTCAGAGACTAATTTGATGGAAATATTATTACAGAAAAGTTACATTTTTGAATCATCTTTAAACTCTTTTCATTAGAACTTTACACACGCCTAGAACAATACAATACCATGTTAAAAACCTCAAATAAGCAAATTTGATGGCCTTCCTGGGTTTTTTGAAGTATTGGATTTTCTAACAACACAAATTCTAGGACACCAACATTCAAGCGTTCTCACATCACCATTAAACTTGGCGATTGAAGATGAAGCTCGACTTTCATAACTGTTTTTTCCCATATTTCCATTTCAGATTCAATTTCAATAGTTTTACTTCAAGAAATTGAGGATTTTGGCTTTCCGATTCAATACGGAAAAAAAAATTAGGGTTTTAAGTTTTTTGAATTGGGGAAGAACTTGACCACTTGAGGAAATTTTAGTGATTTTGGAGTGTAGATTGCAGATTGTGTAATTAGGGTTCAATTTTATACATTTGGGGAAGAAAGAGCCGTTGGGGAAGAAAGGAGCCGTTTGGGAAGAAAGCCAAAACATTTTCTACAAATCAATCAATTTAGTCCTTTGAAATGTTTGTTATTATCAGCCAAATTAGTCCCGGCCTACGTGGCGTCTGACATGTGAGAGGTTAACGGCCACGTCAGTCCCCGTTAATGCTCTGTTTGAACAGAAGGACTAACTTGATTGACATTTAACAAACTTAGGGATTAAATTGATATTTCGCATAATTGAGGGACGATTTTGGCCGACCTGTGAAAATTCAGGGACAAAGTTGATGATTCACTCTATGTTAATTAGATATATGTCGAAATATAGAAGTCATTTACAAATATGCAAATTAATATTTAAATAACTAACATGTAAGATTTCTAGATAAAGAAAGTATTTTAACAAAATAATATATATATTTTTTCATTTATTTTAGATGAGAAATCAATAGTGACATGTTATTTTTTATTTTAATTATAAAGATAATATAGTTATTTCTAGACTAACAATCTAATTAATTACTTCATCTTTTTTGAGAGAATTAATTACTTCATCTTAACTTTTAACTTAAAATACAATGCATCGATGTTATTAATATTATAGTTTCACTACTTTTCAATTTATTACTCTAATATTTGCAACATAAATATTTTTTGTTACTTTATGTATTTTTCCTACATGTGATTGATTTTTTTATCTATGAAAGATTATACTTTATTTTAGTTAATTCCTTAATTTAGGCACGTGATAAAAATAAAAATTATATTGATATATTTTTCAATTTAATTATTTTTTTAATTTGTTTTACTAACCGAATGAAGTCGGACGAACTATCATGTGCGAACCACGGGTCACTACCCTAGTTTTCATTTATTATATAAGCTTATGTTCCCCTTCATATAATTCATATTCTATCATTACAACAACAAGAATCAAAGCCTTATCAACTAAGTTAGTTTATATTCTCTCATTATCAATATAATTTTCGTTTTACTTTTTATCCCCTTCTCTCTTATCATCGACTTTACTCATGTAACTAACTAACTAACTGGGTATTGCATCATGTAAACTTAATTTTCTCATGGAGTTGGAGCTTGCAAATCCAATTCCAAGGCTGAGTTGAGTTTGCCTCCTCTTTACTTTTTCGCCAAGGTTCTTCAATTTCTCTACATTTCTAAATTTTGTCTCCAAATTCATTCATTATTTTTGTGTCTGAATTGTACTATTCCTCTTGACAGGAATGTTATTGAATTCTTTAAGTAGCTAGTACCAAGACAGAGCAAAAAAAAAAGAGATATATATTGGAAAAACGGGAATTACATTACATGATTGAAAATAATAAAGAAAGGCATGGCATGACATGTTTAAAGATGAGTTTATCTTAGGATGCTGCCATGGTTGATGGCCTTACGGAGAAGAGCCTGACGTCCGGGGAATGGATTGGCAATGGCTATATTAATGTTATCATCTTCAACTTCTTCAATATCAACTACATTGTTGTCCTTCTGTTGGTGCGCTTCATTTGTCGTCCTCAATCTCATTTTCTGCCTCGCTCTTCTCTCCATCCTCTTAGTCCTACTACAACTACTGTTGATATTGGCGTCACTAGTAGCAGGTGGGTGGTTAGGTTGGGTGTTGGTATTGGCGTCACTGTCGCTGAAATTGACAAGTCTCGGAATTCTCCCTCCTTTAGAAGTGCCGAGAAGGTTGAAATCAACTTTGCTCCAACCAACCTTGTCATGGTTATCCCAACCGAACCTCTCGCTTATCTCCTGGAGCACAGAATCTGCCGCTCCAATGGATTTAGCAGCAGTAGAAGAAATTTTGTTGCCATTTAACACATTAAGAGCAAACTCCCACTCAATGCGGTCTTTGTATATTGGGTCTTGAAGGACTTGATCTGCAAGAATTGCCCACTCCTCAAAATCGCGTGCTCGTAAGTTTTTCGAAACCCACTTGAGGTAGCTCGGCGGAAGGCTTCCCAACATCTTCCCCTTGTATTTTCCGAAGTCTATTACTCTGTCTCTGGCCAGTTTAATTGCTCTTTCTGAATTGCGTCTCAAAGTTGCTGTCACTCCCACATAACGCTGCTTTTGATTTGTTATACAGCAAGTGTTCCGAAACATAAAATAAACATGATGATGCTGCTGCAATAACAGATGCATGAGATGAAGATGATATGAACGCCTTTAAATCTGCAAGCAAGCAAACAAAACAAAAAGTTCAGCCTCTTCAAAAAAATAAATGGTGGGTGGTCCGATAGTAAAAACTTGATAGAAGGTGTTTCAACGAATTTTAGAGAATCTTTAATACCATATTAAAATTTGTGGTTGAAGTTAACACAACGACACAAAATTGGTTTGAAAAGTTAGGACTGCCTTCATTTATGAACATTGTTCATGTTATATATTACTTCCAAAGTAGGACTCCTAACCAATATCGACAAATTAGCCTATAATTCATTACAATAGAATAATTAATGTCCGTAGTGTGAAAATGTTAAGACTAATGTTCTGGTTAGTAAAAAAAAAAAGCATTGATAAGGTAATTTACAATGACTTATAATACGCTGGCTTATCGATGATAACATATAAGTTAACTGATTGAATTTGTAGTGTTTGATAAAATTAGTTGTTGAACTAGTTAATTATAAATATAAAATGACATGAAAGTCGTACATTTAATTAATTTTTATTTTTTTCAATTAAAATTGTAGAGATAAAATTAAGATAAAAAATGATAAGTTATAAGTTACTTGAATCAGCTTACCACAAACCACTATAAGCTACAAGGTCGTTGAGTTTTATTTTTGTGATAGATTGCCTTATGCAGTTAAAAAACTGTGAAGTACTCTTCACTCTAAAAAGCAGAAAGAATATATGTTTAGATGTTAACAGTAGAGTCTACCTCTGTGAGGAAGGCGAAGACCGTGGTTGGCTTTGACGGCGACACGCGACGGAGAAGAGGGAGTGGCCTTGGCAACGACTGGGTGGAGAAGGAGATGGTGCTGTGAGTGTGGAGTGTCTGTTTGTGCGATAATGTGAGGCTGTGAAACCAAATTAAAAGATTGGGTTTGGGTATATATACGAATACAAATACTTGTGCCACACTTAAAATAACCTTGTTTTTCTCTTCCTTTCTTTAAAAATAAAAATCTTATTTTTCACTTTTATTTTTTTTATTGGTCAAAAGCAATGGAGAGAAAAAAAAAAAACATCATTTGAGTATGAGAGAGAAAATTATTCAAAAGTTGTACAAATATCATTTCTCCAAGATAATAAATAACAAAATATATGTGTCACGACCGTTGATTCGATTGATAAGAAGTTGATTAATATATCATATAAGTTCAACTCAACATGAGAACATTTTTAATGGATGATTCTAGCCTCTTTTAACTTGAGATTTGTTCTCATCCAAATGATCCTCCAAAACCCAACTCATCTAAACTTTGTTTATTATAAAAGAACCAATAATGATCGGTTTTGCGGATATTTTACTGATTGATTTAGTTTAATTTTTCAATCCACCAACACCCCCTTAGAAACCATACATATTATATTCATACACGTACCTTGCACATTTGAGTCTCTCATTCATTCTCAATTTCTCATATCCAAATGTCATCATACTCATATTATTATCATCCATTCCCCACCAGCAAAGCTCTTCCAATTTGGCAGCCACTGTCACAGCAGCAGCACTCTTTCCCATACTACGGCCGCCACCGGCAGCAGCAGCAGTTACTCTCTCCTCCACTTCTCAGACAATACAGGCTTCCTTGTTCAAGGCTTCAGGAAGTAATATCTGTTGCCTCAGAGTCACAAGAACATGAGAGGCGGAGTGAAAACCCCAACAACAAGAAAAACTCCAAGGAGGATGATGATGAAGAAGTGGGAATTTCTAAAATACAAGTGCCTAGACAGAAACACATCCCTGTTTCCAAGTCCCAACTTCTAGATGCAATCCTCTCTAAGATGCTTCATCAAGATACTGCTCATCACTTTCGCCTTCTCACCTCGTAAGTACTATCAATTTCCTATATTCATTTCAAACAACAAACACTTTATTCAACACTATTACTATATGTTGAGTATGGCTCATAAGCATAGAAGAGGGTAAGAGACGGGGAAGCTGCTCTATACTCGCAGATGTAGGCACACTGAACCGAATTGAATAAACAACTCATCGTGTTCATTTTCTTGTGATTTATCATTTCTTTGATTCTTCTATTACAACTTGTTGTTCTAACACTATATTACTCTATTATATAATGTACAGATGTTTGGACTCAATACTTCATGCTGAACACAAGACCATCTTAGAGGAAATGCGTTCGGATTATCACCTCACCGATGCAGTCCAAACTCAAAAGGACGACGACCCTATTGTACCAGAGACACAGGTTGTGACTAATGGAAACAATTCAATCTATGCCAATGACGACATCCTTCAAACCGGGAATGGAAATGGGAAGATCTATCAGGATATACAGCTTCAACCGCAAAAGTCTATGCTCTCTGAGTATGCTCTCAGCCTTGGGAGTCTTTTACGTTCTCTTGACATAACTCCCAACAACGATTCTGATACGGGGTCCAGGTTTCTGCTCCTTTCCAATTAACATGCTTCTTTGAATTCAATTCTTGCTCTCAACTTTATAGATTAAAAAAGAATTACTGTGATTGATTGAAGTTTTAGTCAGAATAAGTTGGAAACAAATTAAAATTATATCACTAAGACTCGAGGAGAAGTGAAGGTAATTTCTCCAACAAATAAGGGTGGCGAGTGTTAGTTTGAAAAATAGAGGAGAACCAGTCTATTCAACCATGTTCTTTTCATCTTTCCATTTCTTAGTATTGCTCTGATCAATTATTTTTTTCCAAACTTATTGGCAGAGTTACCATCGCTACTTGTTTCCAACGTGCTTTCATGCAACTTCTTTCTAATGCACAATTCGAAGAACTATCAGCTCGGGATTTAATGTTAACATCTGCATTGAATACAGACTATCTCCTTACCTTGCCAATATATGTTGATTGGGAGAAAGCATACGAGTCTAATGCCATTATATTTAGGTAAGGTAATTTCATATACATTTTTTCTGCATGTTCGTTCTTTAATTCTAACTTTCAAATCAAATTTAAAAAATTAATTTTTTAGCTTTGAAAAGGCTCAATCAAATGAAGTATATTTATATGCCACACTAGGATTTTTTGAACGGTATAGTTTCACTGTCAAAGCTTCAAATGAGTAGATAGATATATGGTATATGATAGAGTATTAAGTCATCGTTTGATCCATGTAGCCGACCCCACTTGGTGGGATAAGACTTAATTATTGACCCAATATTTGTTCTAACTGGCTAGCTAAGCTTCTGGTTTAGGTAACCTTCTAGATGAACTGAGAAGCAGAAGATATAACTTAGCAGCACATTTCTTCTGTTTATCTGAGAGTTATGCATTATCTTTTTCTATTGTAGGCGGGGCTATGCAACTGAGAATCAGAATGGCCTATTAATTGTTGAAAAACTGGATTACTTACAGTCCAGGCTTCTGCAAACAATCTTTTTTGTTATATCAAAACCATTAGCAAAACTTGGCTCCAAAATAAGCGAGGTTACTTTTTTTTGTGGTGGTTTCGTCATTTACCTTTCTTGATATCTGAGTAGAGACATAGAATCATCCCATTATTCAGGCATGTCGAAGAAAGTTCTTTACACACACTGTTGTGCACAAATATACTCTCAAATATCATATGGATATTTCGTAAGATGCATCAATATTTCTTAAATGCTTCCACCTTCTTGACTATTCTATAGATATTCAAATGATTAGCACATGCTAAGGAAATTCAGTGTTAATTGTCAAATGTAAAAGCTATAAGAATGCAAGATGCCGTCAAATATCATATGAATATTTCGTAAGATGCATCAAAATTTCTTAAATGCTGATATTGTCTTTATATTTATTCATTCAATGGAATCAATTAATTTAGGTAGATAATCTTTGATGTTCTACTATTAGAAAATGACACAGGCAAGTTGTAACTAGATTAGAGTCTATTTGAATACACATTATACGCTGACATGTAGGATATGTAGGATCTTGTAACAAGTTAGATCACCTATGCTTTGCCTAGCAGACTTGCCACACTGGAAATACTTTTATCATTGTACCAGTATATAGTTAGTCACAGTATTATAAAATCAAAATTTGTAGTAAGATCGAATAATTGAGATTATGGAAAAGCATGCTGTGTGAAGAAACGGATTTCTTTTTCCTATATTCTTTAATACATGTTTCTCATATATTATTTGACTAATTCGATGTTCAAAATTTATATCACAAATTTTATTGGGATAGGATTTAGGAAATCTGGAAATATATTTATAATTAGGCAACATTATTAGCCAAAGCATAGGTTTGTGTGCCAGGACGTTTCCTGTGGGTGCATGGGTTCGATCCCATGACCACCCTTTCCCCCTCCCCAGCGTCTGTGTGTTGGCCCCTAGGCTTTGATGAATTCACTCTTAAATTGGAAAATATGTGCATCATGATTTGTTTAATTACAATTCTCTTTGATTATGTGCATAATTTATATTATACATTCCTCCATCAATTACTTTCATTCTTCATATTTGATAGGGCAACTCTATGTTATCTTGATAAAAGTTATTACATTTTCTAAGGATGACAGTTACCTGTTTTCTTTATGAGAAATGGTCTTTGGATGCGGCTTATCTCTAAATTATGTTTAATCAACTTATCGGAGCTGTCAATCTATCTACTAGGGTATATCATACTCTAGTTTGGTACTGTCAACTTTAAAAGTTATGCTTTTTTTAAAAAAAATAAATAAAAAATTACATGCTATACATGATTATGCCTAACTTGTGTAAAAAGTGTCTTACTAATTTTAACAACTTAGGTATCAGGTATAATCAGTCAGAAACATGAAGTGCGCAATTGGACAGAAAGATTGAAGCTTTGGCTAAAGAAACTGTCAGTATTTCAAAAGTCACTGATCTATACTGACAATGATTTGGACGAGCAAATAGATGAAAACCAAGTACCAAATGCAGAACTCCCTATTTGGCTGGCAGCTCAGAGGGCAGTAGCACGATATGAAGGGATTTTGTCACCTGTCGGTCCCCGTGAAAGGCTATTAAGGAGATTGCTTTCTTGGATTGGACTTATTCCCCCTACACCAGAAACACCTTTTCAGGTTGAAAGTGATGGTGACTCTCCTGAACCTTATCTAAGGTTTGCTCCACAAACAGCTCTTTTATTACCGTCTGTTAACTCTGCTAGAAGCTCCTATTATTTGAATGATAAAGGAACTAATGTTTGCTTTCCATCATTCCAAGAAATCAGATTTGAACCTATATTTCTGATTTCAGCAACAGTGACATGGAAAAACTAAGCAATGCAGTATAGGCATATATAATCTATAAATAAAAAAATACCAAAATTATATCTATATAGCATTTCCATGTCACATACTTTTGGGTTCTTACAAAATATTTATGCTCATCCAACGTATGTAAAGAATGTCTTGACAGTATCAAACAGATTCAAATATTCAAACTAAATATAGTCTTGAAATCACTATTCAGAAGTATCAGAGTGTTGTGTGAGTGTTAAGTTTATATACGATCCATCTTGGAGACAGACATGGCTCCTTTCTTGAAGGTTTAGTGCTTCATAGCTTGCAGATACACTCAAACAATATTATAATATAATTAGCTTTAAGCTCTATTAACATTAAAAGCTCATTTCATTATTGTTGATGCATGTCTTTTTGCGCATTGAAAGTGAAAGCACACTGGAATGGGAAGTTCAAACCTCCTACAGCATCATCATCACACGACAATATTATAGACTAGGGCCAGTGCCAGTTGAGCTATCTGCTGTTTGACATTATATATGCAATAACTTCCACTTCTTGTTATAATTTATTCTTAATGCTTTGGTCTGTTGGAAATAAAGATTTTGAATCATGTATAATAATGAAGACTTGGAACTGAAATATGTTGGATGCACCGGGAGTGATCAAGTATATCCAAATTAGAAATATGTGTTGATTTCATGTTTACTTTGCTAGTATAGTGTAGTTTGGTTGAAGCATCACCGTTTGACATGACCAATCATTGGTATTCTCCATCCAGGCCTACTTTTTTGTCAAGGATATCACTTAGTGATACATGGAGACCTGCAACAAGGAAATACTGCAGAAATGATCCTTGGAAAATGTTAAAAACATCCATTTCCATACTTTTCTCACGATCAGTCCTGCAGGTATTGCCCATAATCTACAATTTCTTGTAGGGTTACACAAATATGTATTTAGGTGAGCCATTCTGACGGCATGTCTTATGTTTGTGACCTTCATTTCTACATGGGATTCCCTTCCAAAAGGGGGAAGATAGCTTATAAATCTTTTATTACTTATAAAAATATGGAACTCTCCTAAATTTACTAATAATGATTTAGAGAGGTTTCCAATTTTTCAGGCAAGGATTGAGTAAGTTCATAGTTGCAATAGTTGACAGAGTTCTTGACTGGCAATATTTTTTCGAGGACTGATAATTATGCTGGAATATTGATCCAAATTTTATATGTTTGCAAAATAGGAACCAGCCTTTGAAGAATTAATTCTACTATATACGAAGGAAGTTGAAATAAATGGTAAAGATAAAGCTGAGGTTCCATCATTGCAATTAAAGATCTATGAGAAAATTCCTTTTCCAGATTTACCGGTAATTATTTTGATACTACAGGGTCTGTCATATGTCAGATAAGAAGACTCTTCTTGGTGTTGTTCCTGTTGTAACTTTGGATGTTTATATGTTTAAAATTCTTCAGATGGTATTCAATTTATTTGCAGGTAGTTTTTCCTCACAAAAAGCTATCATTCCGCATCATAGACACGGTAAGAAATCTTCTAGAACTCGCGCTTCTTGTTTTTGAGTTTTAAACTCTTTTTAAAGTTGTCTGCTATGTCCGTAAGTGTAAATCATGATATAGTTTGAGCTTTTTCTCCTCTCTGCTCCTAAATTTTCCCAGAGAAAAGTAAACTTTTTTTTATCAGAACCTGGCCCAGTTTTACAAGCCAATACATTATACATGTCTGTTTAATCCAGATATATAAGTATGGATTCTTTCCCGTAATAATTTAATAAGAATGTAGTGATGAAATAACATTAGAATATTGGTAGTAAATGTACCTTTACTTACCCTATTTGTTTAGTGTTGTAACTTTTAACTGCAAACGTACAGGTGCGCTTGGATGTTGCCACAATTTTGGGACTCCTGGCATATTTTATAAACTACAAATTTGAAAATCTCTCAGATTCCCCGTAAGTACATCTTAAGGAATTTCCTTTGTTTTTTTTTTCTTTCACAATGCGGGTAGCTATCTTTATCGTGTACTTTTTTCCTTCCTTTTCAAACAATTTTTTTCAGAATAATACTATCAACAAGGGGAGATAATGATGCAAACGATATAATAGGAATATATTTGGTTAATATATGATACCTTAGTAATAGGGTTTTATTTTGTTTTGAACCTTATTCTATGCACACATTTTTTCGATCAACTAGAAGGAAACACCTCCCCTCCACCAATAATTTTCCTGCTTAGAAGTTACATCATCTGTGAAACTGTTGGGAGTGCTTGTTTACAATATTTTACTTTCATTTTTATTTCAGATCAGCTATATTACTTGATGTAGTTGCCATAAGTGCCCTAATAATATTTGGGAGTCGTGTGGTTCTAGGTTACAAACAGACGTGGGATCGGTATCAGGTAGATTAACATGATATTTTCTTTTAGATGCTATTAATATTTGAAACTGTTGTTCAAAAAAAAAAATTTGAAACTGTTGTTATACCAGAAGAATATAGTTCTACCTTCCACATTCTATGGAAATAAAACTATCTGAGATTCTGAGTTGTCAAAAATATTATATTGCAGCTATTAGTGAACAAGACGCTGTATGAAAAGACGTTAGCAAGTGGCTTTGGCTCGGTGCATTTTCTTTTAGATGCTTCTGAACAGCAGCAAGTGAGAAACTTCCGCTCCTTATGCTTTCCGTGCATCTATATTTCCAGTTTCCATCTATAACTCTGCTGTTCATGGTCATGGGGATGGGGGCAACCAATGCTGTCGAATCAATCAGTTAAATAAATGGTGCTTCATTTTTTTTCCTCATTAAGTTATTCAAACACACAAACATTTGTTAATGGACCTGTGCCATATCATATCTTGCTTTCTAAAACTTATTATCGTATTAGTATCATATTTTATCCATATTGTAGTATGTATCCGGGCTTCATATACAGTATACAAGTAAAAGTCATCCGGTTTTAGTAAATATTAACAACTATGAACTGGTTTCTTGCGGTTTACGTTAAGAAATCAAATGTTTGAATCTGAACAGAAGTCCCAGTCACAATAGTGGATAAGGCCATGCAGAATATTTAATTTGTAAAATGAATCCGGGTCTGATCTTGAAACATAGGTTCTTAACTCATATTTATTACTATGCATTTTGACCGGTGTTAACTTCTTTCTCCTAAAACTTTACATGTGCAGTACAAGGAAGCTATTTTGGCTTATGCAGTCCTGCTCAAAGCAGATAAGGGCCAGGTTTGTTAATTTTCCTCCCAACCGTCTTATGCTATCTGAAGTTCTGAAATGCATTTTCATGTAGTTGTTTTGTTAGGAATAATTGTTTGCAAATCCTCTAGATGATTCATAAATCATGTGCAACACTTCTTACATCAGGTCACTTCTCGCCGAAGTGTGGGAGAGGAGTGTGAGAGATTCATGTATGAAGTGTTTAAAGTAAAGGTAATATATTGACAGGGTTCTGCCCTCTGAAGTTTATACTTTATTCTTTTACGTGGTAGTGCTGATTGTAATCATTGCATAATTTGCATTCTTGTACGATTTGAAATTGCCAGGTTGAAATGCCAATTGACAATGCACTCAAAACATTATTACGGCTGAGCCTAGCAACTGAAACTTGTATTGATGGAAGGCATGGGTTGCTAGCTATACCTTGTCCTGAAGCCTATGAGGCCCTTAAAGAACGGTGGAATAGTTTGCTTTGTTAAAATGTAAAACATGCACATTTCATTAGGTACTGTAGAAACAACCTTTGCGATTTACCCAATTAAGGCACTATACGGTACATAATCCCATCATTGCATCCAGTAATTGTTCTGTATATAGACGAGTCTAAGCTACACCTTGTGTTGATGTATAGAACAAAGTACAGACCGTTATCAAATATATGAAGCTTGATTAACAGCCTTTGAATTCGTTGCAATTGCATCAGTTAAAATTAGTTTTAGATTAGTTATGATCAGTTGTGCATGTTTTTCTACTAATTAATTTAGTTGAATTCACTTTGCTGGAACATGTACTTATACATATGTTGGTGTATCATTTTCTTCAACCAATTTGAATGATTCTCTCTTCACTTTTATATGCTTCCCTCTGAATAGTAACATTTTCTCATTGGTTACATGAGTATTATTGTTGAAATCCCTTGTACAATTCAAAATACTTGTTCCCAACTTGGGACAAACACTGATTATTATCAGGGGCATTCTTTGTATGAGTGACACGCCAAAGCTTCAAGACACCATCAAGGCTTCCAGTACAAACAGTACAAGAATCTTCATTATCATCTTCCTTAACCAAACATCCTCCTAAAAAAGCTGTTACACACTTAATTGGTCCTCTATGACCAGCCAAAACAGCTAAACAAACATGTTGTCCATCATGTTCTCTACTCCAAACCCTGCTAGTTGAATCAGCTGAACCACTAACTACATATTTAGCAACGCTAGCTAAGCACAATACTGCATGTGTGTGTCCTTGAATTGATCCACCGTATTGTAATTGTCCTGCAAACCAACCCTTTAACCAATAGTGTATGTAACCATCAGTGCATCCACCGTATAAAATTCCTCCATCATTATTGGTTAGTGTTAAGGCTTTCACAGGTGAATATTTGGCATGAAGTGTTACCGTGAGAGAATGAGGTTGATCATGGCTACAAAAATTTCGACGCCAAACTTTGATTGTGGCATCGTCGGAGGCCGTGTAGAGAACGCCATCGTCGGATACAATCATAGCATTTATTGGATCAGGGTGTGCTTTGATTGTCTCTATGCATTTGAGGTCTGAGATTCTCCATACTTTTACTGTTTTGTCAAGAGATGCAGTGTATATAATGTCCTCTGCTGTGTTAATTGCCATTGATGTTATTAGTCTCTTATGCTTCATCTGCTGAGTGATGCCAGCAACCAAACAAAACAATCATGTTAATGGACCAAAAATGTTATTATAGATATATCAAAAATTGTAAGTAAAACCAGTAAATAATTATTAGGTAATGATGACTTACATTTTATAAATAAATGGTCAGATGAGTCTAAGAACGTGTATATATGTTAATAGAATTCATTAACACTGCCATGTTGCAATGGTTTTTTTTTACACTATCAATCAATCACAATCGTTAGATCATTAATAACGTTTGATTTCAATCGTAACTAATTCTAAAATCACACGTATGATTAGTTGTGATTCATTGACGGTGTAAAAACTTTCTACGCTGACCATGTATCACAATTATACTCGTATATAAAATATTACAGCTATGGAGGCAATTAAGGTACTAGACTTACTGTCTTGTCTTTCCCTGCGATGTAGCTACGAACATAGCCAAGTGTCTTAGGAATAGTAGCAGATCGAACATGTTTCAACACCTTGTTATCCCAAATTATTGTCCACACTCTAATCTTGCCATCACCATAAGCTGCATAAACAGTGTCATTGGAAACCTCAATAGCCACAACTTTTGAAGCTTTAGTCTTCAACTGTCCACATTCAGTGAACTCAGGTAGTTTCCAACACCTTACAACATTTGAATCAGAACCTGTGTAGAGTAAACCACTTGATGACAATGCTATGGACGTGATTTGGCCGTCGTTTCTTAGGACAGAAGAGGCACAGTGGTAAGTTGTTTGTAGGGACTCAGAATCAGAGAGCTTAGTGGGAAGATAATGATGTTGAGGAGATGAAATGGGAGAGTTTTGAAGACTGCGTGAGAAAGTTGGACATGAGAGTTTTGAGAAAGGTGTTTCTTTTGTAGAACGGCTTCTAAAGATGCTACTGTTGTTGTTGTGAACTGTGGTTGATGATGTAAAAGCAAAATCCGGTGAGTTGGGAGAGTCCATTGATATTTCTTAGTAAGTTGTATATCTCTTCAAAAGAAAGACCATTTCATGATCAGTGGTGAGATGTGTAGTAAGTATTATTGGTTAATGTTATGATATGATGAATTGTGGGTTATGAATATGAAGTTTGGTGTAATTAATTAATGAGGTTATGAAATATATTGGTGGTAGATGTTTGCTATAACTTTGTTTATTGCAATAGCTGAATTGTATTAAAGAAATAAGTTGCATATACAGTATATTGGTTGTATGTTTACATTTACAACTGCTCTCTGAGCCAGTGTTTATGATTATGTGGGTGCACCAAAAAAAAAATATAACTCTTTCAGTTTGGCTTGAGTTTATTTTTTCTTTTTTTTTCAAGACTTAGAGAGCGCTACAGAGATACTTATAAATTATTCGCCAACAAAATCCTTACATGCGGAAGTTGAACCTCACACCCTTGCAGGTATGAACCAGCTCCTTATCAAGTGGACCAATCTCCATTGTTAATTTTTCTATTACATAACACATCATAGTTCTTAATGTTTCTGTCTTTTTCATGATTTTTATTTCACTTCTCATAACTAGTTTAGGGTTATGAGTAAAAAATCTTTTTCTATATGAGAAAGGCCAAACACTCGCCATATATTTGAAAGGTTATGTTTAGAGAAAAATATAATATCAAATGAATAAATGGAATCATTTGAGGGAAATACAAAATTCTTTTGAATTAACTGATGAGGACTGACTATTTTTCTAAAATTATTACATCATGGTAAGTGAAGTTGATCTTAACTGTTTCCTGACTTATCTGGTGGCATTAATTGAAAGTCCATTAATGGAACTCCATCAAGTTTCAATCATAAAAGCAGCTCACCAAATGGTCTGAAATTTGACATCCCAATTTCCATATGTATTTAGTGTCTCTTTGGTTTGTGTTATGACTTTTTTTTTTTTTGGTGTTATGATTTTGTTTTTAGTATCACCAAATGTGCTTTTATCTCTTTCAATCTATCTAACCCAAAACAATGCATGTGACCTCAATCCACAATTTGTTCCGCCTAACCCGCCAAAAAAAAAGACGGTCTAATGGACCAGTTCACCGATCTTTTTTGTTAATAACTATTCTATAGAGTATTGGTACTTTTTTTTTCAGATCGAAACTTGTAATGTATTTGCATAAAGGATTGATAAATGTTTATATACACTCATGTTCCATGTTGGCACACAAAGAACTAATGACAAAAGAAGACAGTGAATTGTCTACAAAAAAAAATTGAGTTACAACACATCATTTTAAGATCCCTGGATTTCTGTTCCATGATAAGTAGGATGGATCCCCAAGAGGTCTGCAAATAGAGATATATAGCAATGTTAGCTTAAAGTGCTACTTACAGATAACCAAAAATGTTTAAGCTTTTCTCTACCATGTAGCCATATGAATTTCCAAACATAAATTTGATCAGAACTCGTCAATTTCAACCAATAGAAAAGTGCGTGTTCAAATGTTAGTGTTACAGAATGTGTCGCTAGAATTTCACATCTCATAATGTAAAAGCATGATCTTTGCACGTAAAAAAATAAATGTAGAACCATAAAGTAGTATAGAATAAGCACAATATTTCCTTTACCTTGGCTTGATCACATACAGAAGAATGAATCCTATAGCACAGAACAAGGATAGTCCACCAACACAAAGGTATGCTATCCCCAAGAAGCCATTTTTCCCACCGATCCAAGTTGTAGTTGATAGAACCAACTTCTTCCTACCTTGAAACTCGTATGTGTTGTAATTGTTCTGAATTAGTATTTCTATCTCATCATTAACTTCAAGATCAGACTCTATCTTCCCGTACAGTTTTCTGAAAGTTGGTAATGCTGCTGTTCTCATCCAAACAATCAGATCCTCTTGTTCATTCAACTGATGCATGCCACAATACATAGATTACTTATTTCTCAAGTAAGAGATTATATTTTATCACATGAAAAAAACGAAGTAATTTGTGAAGTCATATTTTGTGACCGTTTGAAAGAGCTTATGGAAATAGTTAAAGACATGTCTATAAGTTGTATTCAGTTTATGTTCATAAGCTCTTCATAATGACTTATGAAAACAGTTATTTTATATTTTAGCGTAGAAATAACTTATACGTAAGTACTTATAGGATAAGTGATTATATAATTAAACTGTTTAACCAAATAGGGACTTACAGGTACGCTTTCATTGAGTTTTGCACCTCCAATCAAACCTCCTCTCTGAAAATTTTTAGGATAAACTTCACGACCAAATTTAGAATTTTTGTCACTTCCCCATGCTATGTTCTTTTTGTTGACAGTTAAATCCTTGCTGTCCATTGAAAATTTGTAAGTGTCATTGAACATACTCCATGCAATGAGGCCACAAGGAACAATTGGCTCCTTTCCTTCTGTTTTGTCTACTGGATCACAGTGGTCTGTTTGCCCTTCAGCTGACTTCCTCCACAACTGCTTGTCATTTCTACTCTTAACATATCTGCAAGAATTAATCGTCCAAAATCATATTAAAGACATCATTAAAATTGTGCTGTCTGGTTAAATAGTGGCGTTATAGCGCAACAGAATAGTGAAATTTGAACAAATGACTTGTTTTGCGATACACTACTCAGTACAAAATATTGTGAAATAGTGGCTATAGCGCCCCTGCAGCACTATTGCGTAGCAGAATTTGAACAAACTTATATTTTCCGTGATCCGCAATTGATAACACTGAAATTGTGCATACCGGCGATGATTTTGATAGTAATTCTCAAGCTGATAGTAGATAAAAACAGGAGCTTGCATTTTTTGCTCAACCTGTAAAGTTTACAACTAATTATTATTTCCAATGAGGTATAAAAATGAAAAATGAAACTCTTGTGAAACAGAAGTGAATGTACTAACAATCCATTTGTGGGTGCAAGTCTTGTTAGTGGTATCACTTTTAATATATGCAACTGCATCTTTAGCATCATCGGGAGAAAGACAAGTTTCATCATATCTGAATACAGCTTCCACCACCTGCATTAGTATTTCTTTACCATTATAAATAAAATTCAGTTGAATTCAGTACCAAAACTTCATTTCATTCTATACATTGTTATGTTCATTACCTTCCCTGATGAAAACAGTGATGCAAGACCAATAGGGATAAAGATGATTCCAATTGCAGTAAATGTGGCAATCACCTGATAAAATTGCAAACATAAAATCACTGATTAATAATTGTTACACCACTGAAAAATTGTTTCATATACTAGGAAACTGTAACAAATGTAAGTGCATGCTTAAATTGACGGTAAGTATAGTAGAATTTTGTACCACGTGATTTTGACAAAAATTATATTTTGGAACTTCAACAAAATCACGTGATATTGTCAAACTCATCGTGGTTTCAATCATGCACTAATTAAATGAGTTATGTTGCATATTATACCCATCCAGGTGTTAGAATCGGTTTCCATGCAGGTAGTTCTTGCTGTGAGAATTTTGAATCTACAAATTAAAATAAAACAAATAATTATGAGCAATAATAATATAACACAACTTTATACATGTGAAACAACCTTAAGCCCTAAATTTTCCAAGATTGTAATACAAGCTCCGTAAATCACAAGGAACAAATGATTTTATTTTTAAATTTTTTTGTTTGGAATAACGAATCATTGTTCCAGGTTACATCGTAGGAAGAAGGAAAAAAAACAAGACATGTTATCATATCATATATATATATATATATATATACATTTAGGTTTCTTGGAAGTTTTCTTTGAATTTGGAGGAGATTGCCCATCTTTTGATGAAGTCATATCCATCATGGTTGCTCTTTCACTTTGTTATTGTTAATACGAAATGATGAAAGGATAATTAAGTTACATTAACATGATGGAGGATAACTGTAATGGAGTGGTTAAGGATTGAAGAGTGTGTGTACGTAAGTAATGCAGTTTGTTTTATCAAACTTTGGAGAACCGCACAATTTCATTGTTCAATATTGGACCATTTCATTTCATCACCGCAACTATCGCTCATCCTTTTACTATTATAAACAGTTACCTTGACATGCATCCTTACTCAAAATCACAATGCAATTTTTCATGTCACTCTTGTGCTATCAATTACTCAAATTTCCTCAACGTTGTTTTCATTTTCATGAAAAAGTTGGAAGTTTATAATAATTATTTCAAAAAATTTGGCACACCAAATATCAATCGGCAAACAAAGAAAAATGATGTTATTTTGCATGTTAACCTTCGAGTTTCAAGGGGATTGGGCCCCTAATAATTGTTCCACTCGAACTAGGATCTTCTGATTAACACTTGAATTCATTTTCTTGGTCGAAGAAAAATGATACTCCCTCGGTCCTTTATATAAGAAACAAAAAACATAAATCACATAGACCAAAGAAACACTTTGAAAATAGTTATTTGCATTTAATACTCTTAAAAATTTAAATTTATTTCATTGATACCCCTATATTAATTATCTTGATTACAACAACTTACTTACTTTTAGTATTCTCTTTCATAACAAGTAAGGGCACAGATGAAATTTAACATCTAATATATTTGAAAATTGGTCAAAGTTTCTTATAAAAATGACCAAAAAATTTGATACTTTTGTTTCTTCTAAAAAGGACCGGAGGGAGTATTTTTTATTCACATTATTTTTTATCTTTAAAATAATGGATGGCCTTTTTTTTTGTGAGAATTAATGGATGTGCTTAAAAACTAAAACAATTGAACGAATTGATAAATACTTGTAACCAAAGTAAACCACCATCCAAATCCTCCATACTATAAGGGCTAAGTAAAATTACAAAATGACAACTCAATCCTGACCTCGGTTTAATTCTTCCAGGCAAACATAAAACCTTTAACATTATGGGTTAAATTAAAAAATAACTAAATTGACCGTCATTCTTCAATTTAAGAGACTAAACTGTCATTTCTTAAATCTAATTGAATAAATTGCTCGACACTTTCAATCATTAGAGTACCTAAACCCTAAATAATACCTAAAAAACTCAATATCTTCACTTTAACAACCAAAACTATTTTGATAAACTAATCAATAATTGAAGGGACTAAACTAATACCCCAAAAAAAAAATTACAACCTAAATGTTGGGGTAGCTGCAAGGGCAATCAATGATAAATGCTAGTACAATGTTGCATTGCTCAGCATAGTGATATAACCAGAGTATGGAAAACAAGAATAAATTGTTATATTTAGTCAAGAAGCAGAAGTGGCAACATCTACTACACCATCTGACTCATCAACTGTCATCTCGTTTATGAAAAGCAATTTCAGATATGGAAGAACTTTGGGAAGCACCGGCAAATCTGCTATGTTGATACTCATCAAGTCAAATGCAATACACGTTTTATCCATGTGTTCTTTACCGAATACAGGAATTTTTGGATATCTTTGGCTGAAGTGAGTAAGTATGATACGATATACATTAGCAGCCTCTCCCGTTTCTATGGCTTCATTGGTGGTGCTGTGGTTTCTTGCTATAGCCTCCTCTACCATACCCTCCTCAAAAGTTGCCTGCATCAATTAGCAATTCATAAGTTACCAAGATTTACAACTTATTTTTACATATCTTATGACATAAGTACGTATGCAAGTATTTCAGAGAGTTTCTGTAACAACTTATAAAATATTTACAAGCTGTTTTGCCTTATGTAATAAGCTCATGAAAACAACTTAAAATAAGCACTCATATTTATCTGTGATAATAGATATAGCATATACAGAAGCACTCATTCAATAAGAGCTTCTTTAAGATGTTTATGCAAACACGCCCATGTTGAAAGAAAGAAAGAAAGAAAGAAAAAAAAAACAAGCGTGGACGAAATGTAAATCGATGGGCTTAAAACAATTACTGCAGAAGGAATTGTAGCAAAAAGATTTAAAATAGAAGACTTGCCTCGTGTATAAGAACTGTTGCATCTCGAGATGCTTTTATTAGCTCTGGGCAGGGTCTTGTGTCACCAGAATATACAATCTTCCAACCAGGTATCACTTTTCCAACACTATTAATCCTCTTTTCTGCTTCTAGAACAACACCATATGACTGTGGGCAATGTACAACGGGAAAACTAATCAAGGTATTGAGACCGGCTTCCTGGATTACCCCCTTCAATTTCCGTAGGAGGGGATAAATTGTGTCTTTGTCAATAGGACTGCCTGGTCTTTTCCAAAGGCTTTGCATAGGAGACCCTCTAGCAAATAAAGTTGAATCAACTTTTGATGCATTTATTTCTGCATTATTATTGCTCAGATCCAGAGAATTAACTGTTTCTTGCAAGTCATTCTCAAAATCAGCCAATGACGCTTCAAAGGTGTGCTTGCAGTCAAGAAATAACATATCTAAGTCTTCTAATCTATGGTATGCATCTAAATATCTCTTGAGCTTCCTTGGTCCTACAACAAACACCGGTTCATGAGGAACCCCCTTCAGCAAATCACAGCGCAGAGCGAGAATTCTTGCCAACCCAGTGTGGTGATCAGCGTGAATATGTGAAATCCAAATGCAGCTTAAAGATCTCACAACATCATCAGCACCACTTACACCATATCTTCTTTTGAGCTGTCCTAAGGTTCCTTCACCACAATCCAAGAGCAAACCCCCATTTGAGAAAAGATTTATATATATTGAGGTCACGTTTCGATACTTGGATGGCTGGGATGAACCAGTTCCAAGAAGCACTATCTCCAAGTCATCTCTCCTTATATTTTCCAAGCAAGCAGGAGTAATACCATCTTCAGACAGCCATGGCTCCTCAACCACCTTACTGTGATCAGCCAAAGGAATTGAATCTTCCTTCGCCTGACTGGAATCTTCCCAGAGCTGACTGACATGCTGAGCTGCTTCCACAATCTCTGGAATCTCTGACAGCAACTCGTCAATAATTTCTGAGGAAGACGCTTTAGGTGGAATACAAGATCTATCCAACCCAAGATTAACATAGGGGCGCAAAGTAAACTGTATAGCATAGAGCAATATATTTATCAATTTATCAACTTTGCAAAAGCAAGAGACAAAGAACAGACAAGTGAAATAATAGTCCTAAGGTGACAAATGTATGTGGGATATAGTTTAAGCAGTACATATCAAGGAAGAGATGATGAAAACTCTCCCAAAAAAAGTAGTTATATAAGAAAATTAATAGAAGCTCTGGTGGGAAAAGTGGATAAGATGGGAGATAATTTGATTGCAAAAATAGAGGAAGACCAGAGAAAAGAAAGTGCGCTAAATGTATTTACAGCAAATCTGGAGACTTAATTTGCTTGAATTATTTATTATTTTTTCATCATACAAGGTTCATGAGAAAGCCACAGTCCAAGGATTCAACAAGAATACCACTCTTAAGTTCTATAGAGATGCATCAAACCATTTAGAGTTCAAACACATTTGCAAATGTCAGATCAGATCATTATAAATATTGTTAATTTGAAAATCACAAGGTTGTTACTTAAGCCTGTGTCGCAGCATGAAGTATAATCTTAAAGCTTTAAGCTCTTAACACTTACAAATAATAATCTCTTCTTTTTCAAAGGAATTGTCATCAACAGTCGTGTGAAAATTAGACTTTTCTTAAATTCTAAAAACTTTATTTTGACATCTTTCAAAACAAATAAGTTAACAACCAGGCAAAGTCCATCTTCCATACCTTGAGAAGATTTTCAGCGTAAATGACATTAGAAGGTGCTGAAAAAGAATCCTGCAAAAAGAATCAAATCAAACACTTTGCTTAGACACGTCTCACATGTATGATGTATGTCTTAATTACCAGTGTACATGAAAACAAATTTCTCATTTTAGCTCATAGTAACAAACCTCGCTTGAAGCAAGAGAACCAGGTTTCGAGCAATTCTGATTTGGAAGAGACCAAAATCCTGGAGCTGGAAAGAATCGAGGACACAAGTAATTAAGCCGTGTTGCAATTCTTGCACTGGCTTTCAAAATAGGAACCTCTATATTTTTCCTGCAAACAGCAAGAGCAACCAGAAGTAATTATTAATAAAACAACTAGGAAAACCAGAAGGAAAAAAAAAAATGACTCTCCAGAAACACTAAGACCTTACTTTTCATGTCCGGCCATAATATGTTGTGCAGAACTAAATGTCTTCATCCAGTTTTGGTAATTTGAACAACAAACAACAGATTCAGGAGTTAAGTGAATTATGCATGAAACACTTTTACCAGCCTTTGGCAGGTTTCCCACTTGATCGCCGTAAGTATCTAGTGATTTTGCGGATAATAAAGCTTCCAAGTGAGATTCTGTCGGGCAATCAACAACAAGTACAACAGGACCAGGAATAGAAGGATCCATGACATCACTTGGGTGAACCTATGGTGTTAGGAAAACAGATACAATTAGTTGTATGGAATCTCAACATCAAACTAAAAATAAACTAAATCATGTATAATTGTGAGGGAAATCTATCTGTCACACTATTCAACTTCTTTTGTAAATTTCCTTACATCCTGGTTTGGGTATAGAACGTGTTACAGTTTTGAGGCTTACCATAACATTCTTCTGGCGATCAGATTCCACTGAATTTCCAAGTTGTAGTTCACGATACTTTGGTCCAGGTCTTAGACCAAGTGCCTTAGCTTTCTCCGGATCGAATTTTCCTTGAATCTCAGGCAGTTCGCAAACATATACTACAGACATATCACCAGGCTTAGCAGCTAGCAGCTTTTTTCCGTTGAGGGAATCAGCGATGTCTATGCTATGATCTGTCTTTTGTGAAGGGATCTGACAAGGTTGGAGGATAATGGCTGATATTTTGACCACCTCATCATCAATAAGAACAATGGGGTCACTTTGACTCTGCACAGTGGACTCAGTGCCAAAGGTGGGTCCAAAACTTTTTGTGTGAACCATGGCGGCATTGGGAATAAAAGATCTCATGGCATCTACTAAATACTTAAGATCTGAAGGGCCCCATATGTTGACCTGCAAATTAAAAGAAGTTAGCATGTATATAATAAATATATTTGACAGAGCTGGAAGATTATACAAAGTTAGTCTACTACTTACCGACATCCCCTCGTCTCCCATACCAGCCAAAGTAAGCAGTAAACCTGAAGGTTGATGAACGGTTGTGAGTATTTTGAAAGCTACTCTCGATGCATTGTTACTCTAAATATCAAATTTAAGTATTCCATAAAGTAGAAATACAATTTAAACACCAATTATGGTCTGTTAATATAGTATGAACAATGACTAAAACAACAAGATTACTAATAACAATAATTTAACACGGACCTGGGAGCCCACCGGCAGTCTCAGAACAGACACGAGAAAGAAATATGTGATCTATCTGAAGAAATCAAAGATGAAAATTAGCAAGAGTGACAATACATTGATAATAACAAGAGTGCAAAACTAAAAATTGTTGTAAACTGTCATCTCTGGTGACTCAATAATCAGTAAAAGTCACACCACAACAAAGAAGTGTCAAAGCTCGAGATACATGACATACCTTTGACAACTTAATCCTATGCTCAGTGCAAAATCTTTGTAGTCCCTAAATTGAAATAAGATACAAGGTTAATAAATCTTGTAAGTCAAGTCATATATTAAAGTCATGTTTTGATAAACAACTTAATCAAACGCTTAGAGCATAAGCACTTGTTATACAAGCACTTATATATAAACTATTTCTAAAACAAAATCTAAGATAAAAGTAAAAAACAAAAATCATATAATCTATAACCAGTCTGCAGCACCGACATGTCCTAAACTGACAGGTTATAGACATGTCATAAACTCTGCAGCGCCGAAACAGGTGTGTCTGTGTGCGGTTCTGCGTCTTGTGTTGGAAACGTGTCAATGGCCGACACATGTGATTGCATTCAATTATGTTATATTCTCAAATTATTATGTGGCGTGTGTCCGGTGTCTGTGTCAGTGCTTAATAGGTCGTAAATTGTTTTCATGAGCTCTCTCAGACAATCTCACAAGTCCTCGTGCCGGTGAATAAACTCAAATAAGTCAATCCTAACAGGTGCTAAGTTCTTTATGATATAATAACATATAAAAATTCATACACGCAATAGACTTACCTCCCCAGCATTAAAGATAAACCTTTGTTTATCAAAGAAAAGCATAACAGCAGGTGATGTATCTTGAGTATCCATTCCAGTACCCAAAACCTAAAATCAAATTCACAAGAAATAAATAAATAAAGCAACAATTTTGAAAATTTCTATAGCATAACAAGGAAAAATAGAACCAACCCATTACCTGAACATATGAAATAGTGTTAATGGGATTAAGTTTTCGAACTTTGAGTTGAAGATTTTTCTTAGGTAAACCGGATATTTCAGTACCCTCTGCCCTTCTTTTGTTGAAACCAACGGAGCTATTCTCTTCAACTTCCATTGGGGTGGTGCTGGTGGTGGTGCTTCTGCGGCGGATATGAAGAGGAGGAGCGTTGACGTTACGGCGGCGAGAAGAAGAAGAGGAGGAGGAAACAAGGGTTGAGAGGAATCGGAAGTGGGTTGTGGGTTTATAAGAAGGGAGGAAAAGAAAGTTCCGAAAGTTTAAAATTTGGGCCATAATGCCCTTTTTTTTATCTATCAAGGGTTTTAGGTTTTAAGTCAGCTACACACACAATCTCATATTCTATCTTCTTTTTTCTTTCTTTTTGTACAAGTTTCCTATTCTATTTTATTTGCTTAAATAAATTGGATAAACAAAATTTAAATACTAGCACACTTTAGCTAGGACAAAAGAAATTCTCAAATCAGATTAGGAAGATCTATGAAAAGAAATTCTCGCAGAATCACTCGAAGAATGTATGACAGAAAGTCAAGAACAACATATAAAACATTCAATTATAAATCTAATTTCAGCCCATATTTAGCAAGGACATTGACTATTTGGTTGACTTTTTGGAAGATATGCATCCACTTGATAGAATCCACCCACAACATGACTAAACTCGATAATCTAGAGGACAAAACGACAATACTCACTAGCGGAACAAACTTCATTTTGACTCATAATAATAGATGTGAATGCATCACTCTCAACAATTACATTCTGGAAACCATGATTCTTAAACAAAATTAAATTATGATAAATACCCCAAAGCTACACATGCACAATAGAGTACCATCCTATTTTTCGAGCATATGTGGTATCATGGTTGCAAGTAAATCAACCCACTTGGGTTGGCCTGGTGGTGTTGGTTTTGAGCCTTGGAGTGTGCTCCTCCGCAAAGTCTTAAGTTCGATTCTCTCCGATGTTAATTTTGGTGGGCTAGATTAGTTTTTTCAAAAAGAATAGTCTTCTACAAGCACCTACTCCATTCGACATAGTTATAACACCATCACAATTCACCTTTACCTAATCCACTAGAGGATGATCACAACATGAGGTATACTCGATATGTGTCATGGGGACACAAGGTCAGTGTGTTTGAAGTCTACAATAAGTTATGATCTCTTCCACCAAAAGCTTAATACGAGAATCTAAGGCCTCGTGAGACCAAGGAATATGGTTGAAAACAAAATCATTTCTACTTTTCCAAACGGCGTCAATGTTAAATACATAGGTGATTGTCTATTCCCAAATGAAAGACACTTTTCAAGTAAAACTATTCATCATCAATAGTTGAATATCTCAAGCTTGATAAACAGATCGATCAAAACCACCACCAATCATTTTCCAAACCAAAATGGCATGATGGTGATCCCCAAAGGACATGGATAATTGTTTTAAGAGTTAAAGAACATAGAGGAAAACTATTAATGGATGACATATGGCGTTGAAATCCCATCATGTTTGTGAGAAGAGATTGATGAGCAACTCTTCAAAAGATACCTTTGATTCTCTCATAATATCTCCATCTCCAAATGTATTTAAAAAATGGCGAAAAAGTATGTCCATAACAATCAACACATAATAGTAACTTGGTAAGTCATTTTAGAGGAGAAAACACCACCGAGAGAGCACCCCTACGCCAATTTATACGTAGAGGACTTTGAGAGGGAGAGAGGAGGGATGTATGGCTAGCATATCCCTACACCAATTTATACGTAGAGAACAGTGAGAGAGAGAACGGAGGATGCATGGCTAGTACATCCCTACAAACATTCACTTAATTTTTTTGTTGTAGAAGCAAAACACCATTGACTCTTAGACACACATCAAATATTTAAAAAAGATATAGTATTCTTATTGATATGTTAAGCGTTGACGTCAAATAAAATTGTTTTAATAATAAATAGAATTTAATCCATTTGAGTTGGCCTAGGGGTATTGGTTTAGTATTTTTGAGTGTGCTCCTTTTAAGGTCTCAAGTTCGATTCCCCCTTAAGTTAGTACATGTAGGTTAAGTCCATACAGAGCTATAATCTGCCTTTAATTGCCTTTCCCCTTCCCCTGCCGCAAGTGAACGGTAGGATTGAGACTCATAAGATCAGTTAGTCCATAAGTTGAATACCGAGTTTTCAAAAAAATAACAATAAATTGAATTTTTAGCTCAAAATTTTGATGTCTACAGGCCTAGCTTTGACAAGTTGTTCATTGCACCAACCATGAATACCATAAATGTAAAGTGAAATATCTTAACTTATGAGTGATACACCTTGTATTAATAGGAAAGCACAATAAAAACATTAAATTGAAAACAAAAAATAACTCTTGTTTTGAGACATTTTTTTTTCTTCATAAATTTCTCTTATTGTTATAACAATTTTTTACCAAACTTTATCTACTTCCTAACAAAACTGTAGATTACAAAATTTTGAAGAGTTTATTATTACCAAAAAAAATTTGAAGAGTATGACATTAGTGCAATCCCATCGATGGGTTTATTATATGAAGCATGTACACGGCCTTTTATAAAACGTTTAAATATAGTTAGTCATTACCTCATATCAACAAGCTGGAATAGCTCAGTTGGTTAGAGCGTGTGGCTGTTAACCACAAGGTCGGAGGTTCAACCCCTCCTTCTAGCGTTTTCTATTTTTTTTTTTTATGGAAAAAGCTACACGGGTCTTTTTTATGAGTTAGTAATGTCTTTATCTCCAACATGGATATGAATATATATATATATAATATTAAATTTGATACATTATTATTCTTTATGGTGTGAACCAATTCAGATTGTATGAGATAAGATCATCATCTTCATCACAAAAAACAACCACAAATGAAACAAACACTCCACTAAGCTCAAATTCTATGCAAAATCCTTCAACAACATAACACTAGTTGAAGATATCATTCACTCACACATGTCACTCCTCCAACTCAAACTAACCCCTAATGCATTCACACCACTCTCACCTTCCTCATATAGAAAATTCAGACCAAACACAACACTCTTTGCAAGAACCAAAATTAGAGCAGTTGGCACTGTCCCTGAGAAAAAGGATTCAGAGACCACTAATGACCCTCCCTCTATAGGCTTTGCATTTGTCAGTGTAAGTTCAAATTCATAATACTATACTAAATGTACATATATGTAACATAAAATAACATGTAACTAATTAATTCTACTTGTATATAGTTGGTTTTACATTTTTTATTATTATTTTATGAAATTAATCTCTAATGTTTTTTGGGATTAGTCTGTGTTGCTACCAGATGGAACACCAGATGTGCATTATCGTACATCTAGTGGTGGACAAAAGCTTAGGAACATAATGTTGGATTCTAATATTGAACTCTATGGACCTTATGTAATTATCTCACCTAACTTAAACTATTTTATTTTTAAGCAATAATTGGGTGATAATTATTTTATTGTTGAATTTTCCAGGGTAGAATTTTGTTAAATTGTGCAGGGGGTGGAACTTGTGCAACATGTATGGTAGAGGTGAGCTATAATAATCTTAAATAATTTTCTAGCAAAAAAAGCACATTTTATTGGGTAGTATATAATATAGTACTGATTGTATTATTTAATTGTTGTTAGGTTCTTGAAGGCAAGGAGCTTCTGAGTCCTCGCACTGACAAAGAGAAAGAAAAACTTAAGAGGGTAAATAACTAAATCTTAACTTGATTAATTGTCATTAATTTTTTGAAGAAGATCTTAATTGTCATATTGAAAGAAAAAACTCCTAGCATAAGTATATGTAAAATGTGAACGTTTGTGGCAAGGAAGATTACAATTGTGATATGTTGTGTTTTTTTAATAGAAACCAAAGAATTGGAGATTAGCATGTCAAACAACCGTGGGTGAAGCAGATTCCACAGGGGTGGTTAGTACTACTAATTTTTTTGGTTAATATATACATTAGAAAAGAAAATGGCTATATTTAGCATTTATGCTTACTTTATACTGAGCAATACTTCTTTCAACTATCACTTTTGTTTATATTTCATTCGAGAGTATATTAGTCTTTAATGGCTATATTTATCATTTATGCTTACTTTATATTTAGCAATGTATTGGTACTTTTTCGTTCCATGTGATGTAGGTTGTGATTCAACAATTACCAGAGTGGAAAGGACATGAATGGAAATATGAAAAGGATGATGATGAGTCAGGAGAGTCTTTGTGAGGAAAATCTTTACTGTAAATCGTCAAGATAATATTTGATATTTGCTTGTAATAGAAGTTGTATATCTTTGTTAGAGTTTTCATATTCTCACGGTTTTCTTTGTACATTTTTATTTTTTGTACAACCAGAAAAACTACATGGACAACCTCTTTTTTTTTTTTAAAGGAACTTGGACAACCTCTATTAATCTTACATGAACACAACAAATGTTTTAAATTCAAAGCAAAAAGAAAAAAAGAAAAAAAAACCAAAGGATAAAGCTAAGAAGAAAAGAATGAGTTGCTTTCCTTCCTTTTTATTGTGGAGGAACACAAATCATAAAAGCAACAAAACAACCTCAATCAAATCAAAAATCACTAGCCAAAGGTACATGGTCAGAGGGCATGAAGACATAGCCATAGATGACACCAGCCAAACCACCACCAATAAGAGGTCCAAACCAATAGATCCAGTTGTTATGGTAGTCACCACTTACAACTGCAGGCCCAAATGAACGTGCTGGATTCATTGATCCACCAGAGAATGGTCCTGCAGCTAAGATATTGGCACCAACAATCAAACCTATAGCAATTGGTGCAATTGTCCCTAATGACCCTTTCTTAGGATCAGCTGCTGTGGCATACACTGTGTACACCAATCCAAATGTTATGATAATCTCTGTCACAACTCCTTCACCAGCTCCAACACCAGAAGCAACACTGTGGATAGGAATTGTCTGAAAACAAATACATAACATACAATCAGTTATGGAACTATTGATGTTTTAAAATTCAAAAAGGTATGAAACTTGTGATGCAAGAATGATAAACATACCAAGCCTCCTGTGGCAAACTTGAGGAGATAGCATGCCACTATGGAACCAAGAAGCTGTGCAATCCAGTAGAAGATACCAGTGAGGATAGTGATCTGTCCCCCAATAGCCAACCCAAAGGTCACAGCTGGGTTGACATGTCCACCAGATATGTTGGCTCCAACAGAAACAGCAACAAAAAGAGCAAAACCATGACAAACAGCAACTGCTACTAATCCAGCAGGATCAAGAGCTGCACCTGATGTCAACTTAGCTGCAAAAGTGCAAAGTTTTTAAGTGTCTGGTTTCCATAATTCATAAACTTTGTTATTTACAATATATACCTTATTTTTTAATTATAATATTTAGGTGTCATTTTCTTCAATGAAATATCTTATCATGGTAAAAACAATGTATTACTTTAGAAGTTGCATGGTCATGTATAATCTTGATTTGGTTTAATTCATTTGTAAAGAAGAAAAAACTAACCATAGGCTATGGCTGAACCAACACCAGCAAAAACAAAGATCAAGGTTGAGATGAACTCAGCAACATAAGCCCTAATGGAGCTCACACTGAAAGAATCATCAAAGCGTCCAAATGCTATGCCACGACCCATCTACACAAGTTTCTAGATAATGAAAGGATAAGAATGTGATGAGATAAGGAAAATGTTCCAAATTAGAAATGTAGTACAAATGGCTTCTATTGTGAGCTATATATATAGTAGAAATTGTGAAGTGCTACATCTAGGCTAATTAAACAAGTTCACGAACTTGATCTGTAAGGTTGCATTATTATCATTATTAATTTATATAACATTATGATTTTTTTTATAAGCTTTAACTAAACTGGTTGTTTTATAACCAATTTATAGGTACGATGTTTCCACCTTGTTTGACGGTAAATAATATATGTTGAAAAATTGGTTGGATATACAAGATAGGTTCTCCCAACTAAATTTACTCCATGTGTAAAAGTCATGGATCAAACTACCAACCACTTGCTTAAAGTGTCGGAGTTCGTCAGCGCTCAAACTAATCAGGTTGTATTAAACTGAATAAATAAAGAAATGGTTATCCTTAAATTGTAAAGGGACACTTGAAATTAAAAGGGTGGATAAAGGTACATGTACTAGTACTATAGAGTTTTGAAAGAAAAAAGAGGGAATGTAGTTATTTGGTATAGACATGCATATCCAAACATGTATATTTCTGGCAACCTTAGCTGTCACTGGCGTGATTCATTAGAAGTGTCTAGAAGCAAATAAACTATTCTTTCATGTGAATAGTAGGGAGTGGTATAGAGGTGCTGTTTGGTGGGGTAGAATGTGAATGAAATAATCATAATCATAAAAGTAAAACAAACAAGTATTACTTGGAATGGATATGAATAGCTTTGGACCACAAACAGCACCGGCCATTCTCTAAAAACGGCAGAGGTTGTGGAATTCAAAATGAGTGAACAGAAACTCATGAATCATGGGTCATAATACATCACATATTGGTTGTTTTTGTTGAGGTCTATGCTAATGCAACATGTGATATGGTCACTGGTCAGCTAATTGGAGGGACCGGATTCGGTACATTTAAAAATCGCGCAGTTACATGTATTAACATATATCGGCTATTGATTTGACATTGGTCGTGTTACATTACACTTTTACCAAATCATCTTTAAATAATCTATTATATTAATTTAAGATCGGACGACCAGGATTAATATAAATGTGTCACACATTTACTTGGTGATCGGAACCTTGTGGTAAATTTGCCAGAAGACTTCATTCTTGCTAATCAAACTAGTTTGCAGCAGATGAATTTGTGTGTGAAGGGGAGATTTCACCCTAGACAGTGATTGCAGTAGCACATGTTTTGTCTAAATTGCAGATTATAAGCTACTAATTAAAGGAAAGAATCCTTATCTGCCAACTATTGTTTAATAAGACAGATTCATTAAGCTACAAAATAAGCAACTTTGTTAGCATCTACTAATTGTTTAATACATGCATCATAACCCTGTTTACCATAGCATTATCCTAGTTAGTTCTGCAATACTTACAAGTGAAATTAAAAATTGAACCAAACACAACAACAGACTTAGACATACCATTACTGTCTGTTACATAAATATCATGTCCAAGTGTATGATAAGGCCGCTCCAAACTTTAGCATATGACTGAGTCTGATCTATTATTTAACATAAATTATTTGTAAAGTTTGATCTGATCTATTGTAAAATATTTTTAAGGCCCTAGTTAAGCCTCATCCATTACTAAGATAGGTTATTGTAAGGTCTTGTCTGACCTTTTAAGAATTTATCTTGGCAAAGGGTGTATTTATAAAATTCTATTAGCACTGAACCAAGTTAGATTGGAATTCAGTGATTTTAATACGGAAGAGTCACGATGACTTTAATGTGATTTTATGTGTTTTATAAGAGAGAAAGATGAAAGAGAAATAATAAAAAGATGAGAGAGTAAGTAATATAAGTGAGAGATAGACATAAAGTCACCGTGACTTTTCCGCCATAAAATCACTTAATCTCAATCCGACCAAGTTCTGAAGTTTGAGGATGAGCAAAAAGTGGTGCTAGAAGGGATTTGGTTCCCCTCTCTTTCCCTCCCTTCCACTTCTAAAGTTTGAACCAAACACAAAAATTAAAATGCTACCTCCCCTCCCGTCTAGAAACCCCGAACCAATCGGACCCTAAATCACTGAAACTCAATCCGACCAAGTGCTGAAAATAAAAAATGGATAAGCACATACTTAGAGAGATGCTCATACGTGTTTATGAATAGAGCATGTACCCTGCTAGATATAATCATGGAGTATTTCAAACATCACATGCTGCCTCATTTTGCTGTTTGAAAACTCTGTTACATTAATATCTCGTAAGTTTGATTTCATTCAAATTAAAATCCAAATAAACCACCATGTAATGACGTCCATATTTTCAACGATTAAATGGTTTGACGCCCCGATCAAATGAAATGCTTAGTAATGCATGATGCTTAGCAAATGAATAGAATAGATTTATAATTTAAATAGGCCAAAAAATTGTGTACAGTTAATTTGTGAACTCTATGGTACCAATAATAATCATCCCTAACACTCAATTGAGTGCATATTTTATGGATATTAATGGTACATAGTATAGCATAACAATGTTATTATCCTTTGTTTCTTAATTAAACAATGGAGGTCTACGAAGGTAGACTGAAGCAGTAACAAATTGGACTCGGCAGGTTCCGATCCTGCAATCAATCGCTCCTATAAAAACTTAATGCCACTTGACATGAGGTTCTTGGGCAAAATATATGAGCAAATTGACTTCATATGCTTCCCCCTTCTAGGCCTCTTTGATTCATACCGCTTAAACTTGCCTGAACCAAATGAAAAAGAAAATCAACCTTCTCATTATGAATATTGAAAGCACATATTAGTTATTAAGGAAAATCTACAGAAAAACTAAGAGGAAAGAGAAGCTTTATATTTTTCGGTAAGCATGGTGATAAAGAAAAACACTCAAAAAGAGAATGAAATGGTAGCAGCACCTTGTATTCACCTTGCAATCATCGCAGCTGCACGCATCTGCGATTCAAGGTGAAGAAATAATTTGGATGACTACTGAAAACAACCAAGAAGACCAAAACACTCCTCTTCCTCCTCAAGTGCTATCAGACGCAGAGGTTGATGTCCACAGATTATGTAATGAGTTTTTTCTAGATCTAGTGACACACAACCATTTCCTTGGGATATCAGGATCATCGCTAGCTACAGTTGGCACATGCCAACTTCCATTGGCTGATTCCTGCAGTTATATTTCCCAAAAAATTATTCATCTTTCATGAATATATTTAGCATATATAATTTAAGTTTCAAATCTCAGTTTTAAACCCCACAGAAATGGATAAAAATCTCAACTCAATGCATTGAGCACACTGGTTTGAATTCTTTTTCAAAGCTAAGCTAGGGGAAATGGGTAACAACCACATCATTTTCTTGGTGGAAACATGCTCTTCTATATCCGAGAGAACAAGAAAATCAATTGGGTTATCATCTGACCTGAATAACTAGTGAGTAACGAGAAGGTAGAACTAGGGATGCTCCACGAGTTGAGACTGATACTCGAACCTGCAAACCAAAAAAAGGCATCATCTACTATTTCATTACAGGAGTTAAATATCTAAATATCATTAATAAAAGACAACTAGCAAATTAGTAAATCACCAACAAGAAAGGCTAAAAATTCTCGAGAACTGGTTCTAAATTTTAATACTCCCTCCATCCCTAATTATAGGACCATTTACACAAACTTGTCTGTCCCTAAATATAAGACATTCTATAAATTTCTCGATGCATTTATTACTCTTTTTCCAAATCTATCCCGTATAACACTACCAATTTGTCTTGGAATATGAGAAGTCACACATTTCAGACAAATATATTACTCCAACAATTTTTCTTAATACCCGTGATTTTTGTTAGGTGTTCCTATAATAAGGGACAAAGGGAGTATAAATACATAACCTTTTCTTACAAACTTCATAGATAAGAAAAATTGACAGTGGAGCTAATGGTTAGGGAAATGAATCAGAAGAAGAATGATTTATATTTCTAAAGGAACTTAATTATAGGAATCATAAGCTTTTCTAGACTAGCCTCATTCCATATTAGATTACTAGGATTAAAGTTAAGCAAAGCATGGTTGTGCAGAAGGCATATTGAACAAAAAACTGAGGACAATAGGCATGGCCAGCTGTAATAATTTTTTTTCCCCTATGGTGTGGTTTTAAAATCCTTGATTCTAGTCATGGCTAGACAATAGTTCATAGATACAGAACACATGCAGAATTCGTAAAAGCGTCTGCCTTATAATGAATGCATCTTGATATGGTTATGATGAACATGAATTTCTATGATAATTTAGAATACCTGGTGCTTTTCCTTCCATCTTGGGAAAAAACTAGAACCCAGTAATTGGAACAAGTGGTCCCTCATCTCATCATTTGTCAAAAGTAAGCATTTACAACTAACTGCAGCATATAACCAGTACCTGCAATAAACAAATCAACATTTTACTGCAGCTGAGTTTTTTGGAGTGCAGCACATTGCACAGATGACATATAATGAAGAGTCTATATTCCTATCAATGTTGGAAATGTATAATACAATTCAACCAGAGTTGAAAATGTAAAATAAGAAGAAAAAATTACATTAGGAAACTCAATCTAACTAAAATATCATGGAAGCACTTCATTACCAATCGTCATTTGAACCATGGGGAGTAGCATAAAGAACACCATTTTTTTTCCAATTTTCTATAAGTCTCTTGTTATTTGGATTCTGAGCAGGACCACCAGTTACTCGATTAACATGCAAAATTATAAGTGGCAATCTCTTTGAAGGGCTCAGTTGACGCAATTGTCGAACAACATAATCAAGCTACAACCAAGCGGAAAGAACCATTAAGTAGCTGCTTTCATAATGCGCTAATAAAGTCAACAATCTCACACTTACCTGTTTAAAGCTGAATTCAGCAATGTTGGCCAGTCCTACATTTGCACCATCAACAACAGCATCAAACGGGCCATTCTTTTCAAGCCACTTCTGCAAAAGTTAAACATATATACATGAGTTCCTATGCCTATACTAATTGTTCTATATTATCTATAACCAACTGAAGACATATGCTTGAAAGCATAGCCACTATACAAAGGCAATCTACAAGTTAAGGGAGGCGTCCATCACCAAATTCAGCTTTTAAGCAAGTACACGTGATTTTTGAACAAAACAGTGAAGACAGTGTGTACCTGAAAATGATTGAAGTTTGCCTTGGGCTGTTTTTCACGAGCCAATTTAGACAACGAGGCAGCAAAGTTTTCAGTCTCTTTCGGATCAATATCAATGCTCACGAGCTTCTCGCCACAAGAAAGACACATTCCATCCTCATCAACATTCGTCTTAACAACCTTCCATTGCCCGCTTCCAAGCCACCCTTGACCATGCCATCCACCACCTCCCCTCACAATCCCTTCTCTTATTTCCTCATCATCCCACTCCCTCTTCCCAATCTTCATCGCATATTCTGACTCAAACCAATCCTCAATCACCTTCAAAGTCGACTCAGACACCTGCCTAACCACAGCCCTTAACCGATGCAATATCTCATACACCTTATCTCCATTCTTAATCTCGACACTAACCTCCAAAAGCGCACAAAGCTCATCCTCCTCCGCCATAACACCCGACTCAACCATATCATCATCAACCTCATAAGCTTTCATAGCATCCCCTCTCGCACAAAAACCATACAAAGCCGGACCATAAGACCTCAACTTTGGCGCAATTCCAACTCTCTTCATCTGCTTCAACAACTCAAAAGCCATCTCAGGATCCTCCTTAGCAGCAGCTAACCTAGCAGCATTAGTAAATGTGGCTTCATTCGGATCAATATTATCCCTTAACATCTGTTCAAAAATCTCAAACCCTCTTTGAAGACCCAAATGAAAAAAACTTCCATCACCATTTTGCACAGTGCAAAGGTACAAGAGTTTATTATAATGATCAAGATTGAGGGGAACATGCTCTTTTCGCGCTTGGTCGTAGAGGTTTAGTGCTTGAAGAACATCACTGGTTTTGGAACAGTTGTTGAGATTTTTTTGTAAAATTCCAACGGGGGATTCTTGAGCAGCTTTTCTTCTGGCTTTGGTTGAAAGCTTGATGGGGTTAGTGGTTGAATGAGTGTTGTTTTGGGAAGTGAATGGAATAGTGCTATGGTTGAGAGAGAAAGAATTGGAAGAGAGAATAGAAAAAAGAGGGGTGAGTTTGGCCATTGAAACGGTTCCACGCAGCATTGTGATTTCATGAATAAATCAAATTTTCGTTAACAGAGAGAGGAAAAGAACATCGGAAGGAGTACTATGATGTTGTCGTTGTCGTTGTGTTCAAAACCCTATCCATAGTTATCGCTTCCAACTTTGTCACTTGAATCTTGATTGTGTTTTGTTTGACTATACTGTCTTGTTCTCTTTTCGTGCAGACAATCACAATCCGATCTTAGAAGAAAAGGGAATCACCAAGAGGCGCATGCTGTTTTAGACCAGGTTTGGTTGGAAGATAGATAGTTCCCACCCCCCACCAATTCTATATTGACAGGACAATGCATAATATATGTAAAGTTTGAGGTTCGAACATCAACCACCATAAAAAAAGATGATATTATAAATGCACCATAGAAAATCAAAAGTAAATATTTTAGATAGTGCTCGTTAAAATAACAACTTTTGGTTTTCTATTTTATATTTTAGTCACGATAGATGATATAAATCATAAAACTGATGATGGTTTAATTGGTCTAACAGGTGGTTGAATCAATTAACAATAAATAAAAAAAATCTAAAATAGAAATAATTAACATTATACATCAACTTTTAGTTGCTTAAACAACACTTTAACGATATTTGTTATCATTTTTCATAACCAGATTACGTTAAAATAGAATTATTCGATCCTCGTGATCAAAATTCAATTGACAGAGACATTGTAGTATACAAAAGTCGAGGTTCAAATTCCAAATTATTTGCTTATTCATCTTAAGGAGTGAATTTCTAACCAACAAAAAAATATACTTAACCACCCCTGCTCTAACTCAACCTTTCATGTGCATGCAAGAGGCTCTAGTTTGACAACACCAATTCTCAAAGATCCTTCAGAATTGGAGAGAATTAAATTAGGGGTTTCGAAATTGGCAATCATAGATCAAAATGTTCTTTTGAATTATTATCGAGAATCGTGTCACTGAGTGCGGTTCTTGTTTGGTATAATGGTATCAATGTGGATTGTCATAATCACAGTGGTTTACCTTGATTTGGGTAAATCTACTGTGCATTGTAATTAACCCTTAATTTGATTGTCATAGCATTGTAATCTTCCCACCGAGTAAATTCTTAGTTTCCCATTTTTGATTGTGAGCTTTTCTAACTGCATCAAATCCAAATCTATTGGTGAAGTCAAATATAAAGTTATTTGATCTCAATCCAATGTCAGAAAGATAGGTAGAGTGCAATAACTGAGATTTGGTGACTGCAAAGAATCCAGGTCCATCAATAAGATATCAGCAAATGGTGCAATATCAGAGAGGTTTAACGAAAAAACATTTGACATTCACACTGTCGATTAGGAAGTCAAGCTCCATAAGAAACCATGTCAACTGTCGAGCAAAGCATTCAAACACAAAATTGATCTAAATCCCATGCACTACTAGTACCCACTTTTTTCTGGTTACGCTACCTAAGTTGGTGTCGACAAGCATTTACATTGGCTGCAAGGTAAGCTTAAAGACTTTGATTACTTCAATAAAAAAAAAAAGTTTAGAGACTTTGAGAAGCAACTCCCATGATTCCTCAACAGATATCAATCACTCTTCCTGCATATTTTCAGGAAAAGGGATTGAAGCACAGCAATGATAGTATCCATTTTCATCAAATGAAAATCTCTTCGATAGATGAGCTTCACGAATAAGATATTCCCCCCAGTCTTCTGATCCATACTGCTTGAATATGTTTTGTGCGTCAAAAGAGACATCATTTTTCTTCCGATTTGTCCTGAACACCATCGGCTTATATCAGCTATTTAAACTAAAATAATCTAACAATGTTTTAAAAAGCAAGGGAGAATGTTCAGCAGCAAAAGCTAAGGAATACTTGAAGTCTAAAAGAAAAGATAAAAAGGGTAGCAGCACCTTTTCCTATGCCTTGCATTCATCACAGTGGCGTGCAGCTGCAACACAAGAAAAAACTCGTTGATCACTGAAACTACCAAACCTACAAGCAAAGTGTAACAGCATGGGGAAAGTACAGTCTTATTCTGATGGTAAGGTTTCCTATCAGGGCCTCAAAGAAGATTCTTTAGTTTTTTTTCTCATTGAAGAAGTAAACTCAATTAGTATTCCAAAACCTTTATAATTTAAAGCTGGAAAGAGGAAATTACCATTCTGCTAGAAATAATGCATGAATAACACTCACACGGGAATTTATATAGAAATATACAAATTTAATTCATGGTCAAAACCTGGGCTGACACTATATTTCATAAATCTCAGATAAGAAAATGAAATTATGGAAAAATGACATCTAATATATAGCTCGACTAGTAGCCTTGAACCAAAGTAATCATATTGATATTAGGTTGCACTACTTTTCTATTATCATTTTTTCAAAAATTTGCACATAAGCACAGTGAATCCGCTAAATTTAATTTACCTTCAGTCCTTGTTTAGCATCATTCTCCAAGACAAGTCCAGCTTTAACATATGCATCAATTATGACTTCTAAATAAGCTCAGTAAAAAACAATTTTTGAGTAGAATATATAATCAAAACCAGGTAGGATGACAGATCCATAATTATTTGTAATTTATAAAACCAAAACAAAAAAAAACTTTGTAATACTAAAAGAAAACTATTCATATTTCATATATGGATACGACTGGCACGTAAAAGACGCCCCTCACTGCCAATTTCTTCTACAGGAGTATACAGAACACGGGCTTTGGCCAACGAACCTTTCATGCATTCCTGCAAGATTGAACGCGTGTTTGCCTTATCAAAGCTATCAAACAAATCACATAGGGTCAAACTTTGTGGCATAAGAAAGCAAGTTTCTATCCAACATACATATCGGAAATCTTACAATGAAACCCAACCCCAGTTAACATAAGTATTAGGATTAAAAGATGAACATCTCACAATGCAATGCTGAAGTTAATGCAACATTTTATCTGAGTTTGAAAAGGAAAAACTTTCAAAATGTGAATCAATTATAATTTTAAATGCAACATAAAAGACACTTCGCATAAATCAACTTGCATAGTATTTAGTCACTTCCTTCTATAAATTTAGTGAATGCATCAATCTTAAAATGTACTATTATATTTTGTCAACAAACAATTAGCAAGTAGGAATTCGTGAGTGTTGTATTGATAAGTTGGAGTTAAAAAAAGATTCTTACCAGTCCCTTTAATCTTATTGAGACAGGTCGATTATCCAATGCTTCCATAACTTCTGAGGATATACTCTGCACAGATACAAACATAGTTACAAAGAAAGAATTTAATTGCATAGTATATTATTATGTTGTGTTTAATAAAACTTGCCTGCAAGACCTCAGTAGCTGTCTTAATTCGGTCTTTGTTCCACAGCTTAAGCATGATTACTGTGAGGTGAAATGTCTTAGGCTTGATGAATATAGATTTTTCAATCCCCAGGTCTGTAAAAATGAAAAAGAAATCAGTGATATTTTAAATTAAAGATAGCACATAGCAGAAGAAGATTAAACAGAAGTTATTATCTGAAGTAAAGCATAAACATTTCTTGATGGGTTTCTATACATGACAAAGTAATCTCATAAGCTATGAAAAAATGACTACTTACTGAATAATATAAGTATGTACTGGGAACAACCATCACTTTCATAGATGATTAACTAGAATTCTTGGTTCAGGCCCAGAGTGTAAAATTATAGTGAACAGAAAAATGTAATGAAACACACACCAACACTAGCTAAAAAAAAAATCATGCTGCCGAGTTGATAACACAATGGAAATCATTCACAATCTTTTGATACAATTTCTTTGAGCAGTACACATTCAAAACATAGAAAAAACAGATTGTTCCCATACCAGATGAAGTGGGAGCCTTGGATGGTTTAGGTGCATAACTGACTAGTGGTATGCTAGTACGATTAACTTTAACTGATTTACGGTCATCATCGACTTTAAGTTCAACTGCAACATCAGCCTTTTCCTTTGACAATTGATCCACTTCTTTGTTATCATTAGTATCCTCAGCCTCATTGGAGTCGGTGTCAAGATTCTCATCTATGCTAGAATCGTCATTTCCCAAAATAGTGTGTTGAAAATTGATTAGTTTAGAAACTAACTCGGGATGGATGGCCAATGGAAGGGATATGAAGTGTGAATAATCAAGACTTCGACTCCTAACCGTCTGTTATAAACACGAGAAAATATGTGAACCGTTGTGACTAATTTCTTAAAAATAAAAAAAAAACAAATTTCTTGAGGTAGAGGAAGACCAAGAAAAACTATATGAGAAACAACTAGGAAAGATTTAGAGGTTAATGAGTTGGATCCAAATATGGTTTATGATCGAACATTATGGCGTAATTTGATCAATGTAGCCGACCCCACTTAGTGGGATAAGGCTCGGTTGTTGTTGTTGTTGTTGTTGTTGAGAGATTACATTGACAGACAACTGACCTCATCAATTATAGCCTGAATCTTCTCTGAAGCTGAAGTCACGCTATCTATTGAAATGCCTTCAATGGCTGCAAAAGACAATTATACCCCTTAGATGATATGAGAAATATCATATAATATCTTGATCTTATTCTAGAATAACTTAGTCTTTTGTATCAAATCACATCAAACACAATTCAATTTTTTCTTTCTTTTTTTTCCCTCTTTTATCTAAAACTCTACAACTTCAACATAAATCATTTAGATATTGAATTTCCTTATCCACTCTTACCAGAGTCATAATGATGTAGACAAGATCTTGTTCCAAATTGCCAAGCTGTTAAGAGGGGAGAGCCTCTACTTTAAGAGAAATGCTTACTTGGTCACAGGACCAAATGTATAGTGCTTAGCCACAAACATAATGAGGCACTTGTCCCCAAAATGTTAAATTAATTTTATTTTTTATTATTAGAAAAAATGTCTCTTTGTATGTGTGCCTAAACAATATACATATGGTCTTTTGAATAACACTATACATATGGTCTTGTGACCATAGAAGACTAGCTCAATGGAAGTTATGTATCTCACACTCTGCCAATATAAGATTCAATCTTATGTTTCTGGTCTATAATTATGTTATTGTCTTTTGATGGAGGAGAATTGTATTCATGTCAAATCAGTTATTACTTAATTTAATATCTCAATCAATAAAAAATAAAAAAAAACTAATAAAAGTTGAAACAGAACCATAGTAGAAAAAAAAATCCAAAGCTGACACATACGAGATAGACAGTGGATTAGTTGAAACCAAAAACTTACTGATAAACTCATCTTCTTTTGAAGAAGGGAATATTATCTTAACCTTCGTCTCCTCTTCTATCTTTTTCTGTGTGAATCCCCTGAAAAATTATTAAGTATGAGTGACAATTGACAAGCATATAATCTTATATCATAAGAACTATCTTCTACACTCTCTCTTTGATAATAACAATAGCAACAAGATTTGGTATTATTGTATCCATTGATGTTGACAATGTGAATCTCAAGCCTGAACTATTTACTATTCCTGATAGGCAATACTATTTTTCCTTTTCTGTCTATCTATAACTATTAATATGCATTGCTAATTACAATTCTCCATCACTTTAACCCATGTCATACTCCCTCTCCCTTTCATATGATTTTTATTTAATTCCAGTTGGCTAAGCAATATTGTTATCAATATCAAATAAATTAAAAACTAGTTTTTACCCTTTTCCTTTAATAAAACGAAATAGAGAAGCACCAACCTGCACAACAAACACAAAATGAAATAGCTGAAGCTGTTGAATGTTCGATGCATAATCAGAAAGAAAACCAAAAGCACATAGGTTTTTTTAAAAGACAAGAAAATATGAACTAGATTTGCAAAATGAGGCAGATAGATGGTACATTCAAAGCTTTCCAAAAAGCAACAGGTGATATCATTTATTTTCACTGTAAATTATGGGGAAAATGGAAGAACAACATCAGATGATAAATAATAAAAAATAAAAAAAAACAAGAAAACAATCAGCCGCATAGTGTTATCATGCAAGAGTTCTTATGAAGCTCTCCGTCTCCGATCCAATTTCTATGAAGTCATGCCATTTGAGAACAAACCAATCAATTTTACTGCTATATAGTAACTTTCAATATAGATTGAGGTATTGAACAACTAACAATTCAAGAAACCTGAACATAAAGATAAGGGACCAAATATAATGCAAATCTTAACCAGTGCCACGGTTCACCAGCACATTAAAGAACAAATGAACAAATATTGGTTGACAGCTTCATCAAATATAAACTATCACTTCATAAAGATAAAAATAAAAGTAAAAATAATATATAATCTTGCCTGCAGAGAAATTGAATGCTTTTCGGTGGAGAGAGATGAATCTCCTAGCACTTTGTTTTCAACATCACCCTGCAATTGGCTGGAACTAGCAGCTGATTCTGTATTTTGAACCATAGCTTCAGCAGCTACCTTCATGTCATGCTCATTAGAGATAGAGCCGGATGTGCTACAACCCACTTCTTGAACTCTATCTCCATCTTTTGACTCAACTGTCGCAGCCGTTATCAAGCTTTCTGCAAAACACATCAATTTAGGATCTCATCTTCTTAATATTACCTTGACATAGCCAAAAATATAAAAGATACCAAAATTCTCATTTGATCTAAGGGCCTGTTTGGATTGGCTTGAGCATAAGCTGTTTAGGAGAACTTACGAAAACAGCTTATGACATTGTTCATAAGGTTTTTTTTAGCTTATTTTCATAAGCATGATAGGTTTTTTTAGCTTATTTTCATAAGTTTTCCAGGATAGCTTATGAAAACAACTTATGGCTTAAATAAAAACAAATTTAACTTTATTTAATCTTTTGCTATAGAAATAGCCTATACAAGCGGTTATCATGATAAGTGCTTGTGCTATAAACTGCAAATAAGTTGTTTATCCAAACACAGCCTAAGAACATGGAACTCTACATTATAGCATAACTAAAGATCAGATAAAAGAAACCGCCGGATCTGTTTCAATATTTTCGAAGGAGTACCAGTGTCCAGTACCACTAAAGTCATGTCATATGATAATAATAATAATAATAATAATATAAAAGAAATCATACATATCAAAAACATAATGTGATGTTATTGACACAATGGACAAGAAAGACAAACCTTGACAAGAACTAGCATTAGTCGAAACAGGTCTCCAAATAGAATTCATTGATTTATGCTTATTGCTATGGTCATCAATAACAACTCTCTTTTTTCTACCACCCATTAAAAAATCACAGCTTACACTATAATAAGTTCTCTGTCCCTGTTACAAAACCAAAAAAAAAATAAAAAATAAAGTTTTAAGCAGAGAAATAACTTGAAAACTTTTAAACAAGCAAATTTGTTACATAAGCTAAGCGATTATGCTATAAGGTGAAAATGAATTAATAATGTGATAAAAATAAAAAAGCAAGGAACCTGAAAGAGTTTAGGGTTGGTAAATCTGAGAAGTCGGTCGACTCTGCAAAACAATAGTAATATCAATCAATTCACCGATAACAACAAAGCATGTAGAAATCAAATTTGTGCTCAACTCCACGAACCTCAACAAAGACCTGCAACCTATCATTCCCTCATTCCCACGTCCAACAATGAGGTGAGGTAATGGTAATAAAACTTACGTGTTGCCGGTGCGGTTTATATCCATTCTTTTTTGAAACATAATATAGATTAAATTAGCATATGGTTAATTAAGTTTTTAGTCCCTATATATATTCACAGTTTTGTTTTTAGTTCCTACAAAATAAAATCACACTTTTTAATCCCTATAAAATTTTCTATCAGCATTTTTAGTCCCTCTAAATTTTTCCATCAGCACTTTTAGTGCCTGTAAAAAAATTTCATCAACAGTTTTGGTCCCTAAAATGTTTAAGGAAAATGTCACAAGGACTAAAAAGTGTGATTTTATTTTATAGGGACTAAAAACAAGTGAATATTTATAGGGATTAAAAACTTAATTAACTCTATAATATATAACATTAAAAACTAACGAGCACAATATATAATACTTGCTTTTGAGGTTTGGTTCGGTTTTGAAAAAGTGATTCGAAATTCGATCCGATCCAAATGGTTTTTATACAACAACACTCAAACACATCAAAAAATATTCGATTTTTTGCGGTTTTCAATTTTTTGAATCGGTTTGCGGTTTTATCTTAGATCGGTTCGGATTTAAACATCCCAATAAAACTTAAATGAGAATATCAATTAATTAATTTATTAAAATTAAAATTAAAATTATAATTGTCCGTAAGTTCTAATTCAACCGACAAAAATGTTAAAATGGTCCGGTTTCGAAATCCAACGCTTCTACTTATTTAGGAGTTTGTAATGACTTTTCCACCGCCTATCTACAAAAGAAATGAAATAATAATTTTTTCTATAAACAAAATGACAAATACCACGTGAAATTACTCACATAAACGGAAGGTTAAGCTATAGCTTAAGATTAAATTTATATTTGTATTCCTCTTATTATTGCTAATATAGGATTTGTTTTCTCTATCAAATTTTTATTTATTGCGAAATGCTAAAGAGTGCTCTTGAGATATTGGTTAAAATGATTAAAATAAAGATATTGTATTGGGAAATGGTGAAAAATACTCTCTCCATTTTAAAATACATTTCGTACTCAACCACTGCACACATGCCAATACACAACTTTGACCATTAATATCTTTAAGTATACATAATAAAAAATTATAAAAATTTGACATTTTGAAAAATATTCATCGAGACAAATCAAACAACATCTTACATGCTAACATTTATATTTATATATGGAAATTGCTAAATGTTACGGGAGATTGTATACAAGAATTGCAAGAATTTTATGTGGCGTCATTTAACTCTTTCAAATAACAACCACCCCATATCCCATGTATGGTTAGCCAGAACCTAATTGGTCAAATCCCCTGTTTTGTGGATTATTCTCTTTCTTGCTTAAATCATTCTTACTAAATAGCATTGCCCTTTGTATATTAGGTAAAAAATATGATCAATAAATTATGCACATTGTAAAATTGCAACATTATTTTGAAACAGATGGAGTAATGAACTTAATTTTTTAAAAGTTAAAATACCGTTGAATTCAATCGTTAGTATAACTCTTATTTATTTTAATGGGTCTCACTGACAAGAATCAAGATCATCTCCATTTATTAGTTTCTCTATTTCTTTCATTTGGAGAGATAAAAACACAGAAATTTGAAAATAATTAATTGTAGTGGGTCTCACATAGTAATAGGACCCACTACGTACATTTTTGTACTTATCTCTCACCAAATGGTAATATCCATTTAATTTTAGCAAATGAAGAGGATCTTAACTCTGCTAACAAGGAGTTAAGATTTTCTCCATTTATTATTCTCTATCTCAGCCATTTGGAGAGATATAGACAAAAAAAAAATCAAAAAACTAAAAAATAATTAATGATGGTGAGACCCACTTAATAGTAGGACCCACTATCTATTTTATGTGTCTATCTCTCTTCAAACTGCATCCTCCATTATTATACTAAATGGAGAGGATTTTTACCTGCTAACAAGTGTCATAAGAGTATTGTTTAAAGAATACTTTAAAGGAAGTTTTGTTTTGAAAATACAAGTGAAACACATGTTAAAATCATAATTACATCATTTTCTATGTAAATATTGATTCTTTTGGAGTCAAGATCATCTTCATTTATTAGCCTCTTCATTTCTTTCATTTGAAGAGATAAAAACATAGAAGTTTGAAAATAATTAATGGTAGTGAGACCAACTTAGTGGTAGGACCCACTACATACTTTTATGTATCTATCTTTCATTAAATGACAGTGTCCATTTATTTTTAGCAAATTGAGATAATCTTAACTCCTTCTTTTGAATCCTTACACAATGCACTAAGCGCATTTGTTAACGGGTAAGTATCCTCTCCATTTATAATAATAAATGGAATATGCAATTTGGAGAGAGATAGAAACATAAAATAGGTAGTGGGTCCTACCATTAAGTGGGTCCTACCATTAAGCGGGTCCCACCATCATTAATTATTTTTTACTTTTTTGTGTGTCTTTATCTCTATAAATGGTAGAAATGGAGAGGATCTTAACTCTTTGTTAACATTTTCCTATTTTAATAGCTTAACATATGATTAATTCTTGAAAGCAACAAAAGAAAAAGATGAGTGCTATACATTGCAAGTAATTGTCTCACGATTGCATAGTTAAACTAGTTTAGCCACTTAAAGTTGTTTTTGGCCGGAATAAACGCTGGGTGGGATAAATGGTTCACCAACAAAACACTTGAAAGCCGAAAAACATGGGCTCAAGATGATTTTTTGGGAATTTTTTCGCTCAATATATCATTTTCCAAAGAAAAATAATTCTTTTCAAAAGTTTGGAAAACTTGTAGTTTTGGGAAAGTACACGAATGCAGATACGCGATAACAGTTCAGATTCTTTTCAAATCACTCAATTAAACATGTGTATGAAAACTATTTGCACATGTCAGAAATCTATTTGGAATTATCAATACACCAATTATAGTCCACATTTTGATGTGTCGCATTTTGGCCACTTGGATAGTGATGGTTTCTAAACAATCCATGGCAAGAGCTACACATGTTTTAGGGCTTTTGTCTCAGCACATGCGCACAACGCTAAAGCATCCTATGAGATTTGATGACTGTTATTTAGCTCCTAGAATAAAAAGTCGATCAGAAGATAAAATCCGATAAATTTTAGTAAAAGAAAAAATTGATCGAAAGATATATTCCACTAAGTTTATACCGTCAAAATATAAATGAGGGGATTTCGAGTGAAAATAGGGGGCTATTAAGCTCTCCACTCTAGAGATTTTCTTATGAAATCCACCTTATTGGCAAGGAAGGATTATTGTTCTAGGCACAACTTATAAGAGTTGAATGAGATATATATTATAAATATTTCTTATGTGTTTTCTCATTGTCACTTTATGATTGGATATCTTACTCTAAAAATCAAAAGCTATTATTTGTAGCTTCAACTTCAACGTAATCGTAATGTTTCGCCGTGATTTCGAAACATCCTAGATCGTATTCAAACACTCACTTATACTCCCTCCATCCCTATATATAAGCACTCTTTGCCTCTAATAAAATGGTGCTTATATGGAGTATTTAATAAGAGATTGCACCAAATCCCCCTTTATGATTGCATGTTTCTACCAAGGTAAAACTCACAATCATATGTGAGAGATGTTCTCATGACATAGGTGTTTCATCATCTCTTATTTTACAATTAATTCTAGTCAGCATCAATTAGCATCCAAAGTACTAGTACTTAACTAAAACATTGAAAATAAGAATGAAGAAATAGCAAAGCAGCATAAGGAAAGCGAGAACAAATGCTAGTGGTGTGGTGTCATTAGACATTGTCCATTCCTACAATTGAAGCGTGGAAGACACCAATTGGTTGCGAATGTCTTTAATTAAAAACTAAATTGGGTGGAGAATGGGGTTTTGTAAAAAGTAACAAGACAATTGTTAAAGGTGGGATGTTGACTTATGAAACTCAACCAAAAATGTGGCTAATACACATGTGTAATACATATACCTTAAAACATAACTTCATTATTTTTAGGTACAACCTTAAAAGATACTTTATACATCATCGTTCCATTATTTGTTTTACATCCAATCTCTTATAGTTATCTTCTAGTGTATACACCTCAAATCTATTTAATTTTAAGAAAATCCTTTGTCAATGACACATAATTTAACATCTTTATTTATAGTATTTTTTGCTCACATCCGTATAATTTTGCATGAGATCTTTACTAGTAGGTACCACAAAAAGACCTTGTTTCGAATATAAAATACAATACATAAGTGGGTCATTTCCATAGTGAGATGATCCATGATATCTCCACTAGTCCTACATGACCTTATACTTATCCAAATAAATCTTGCACAAGAAAAGGAAATTCAATCCTTTCTTCATACTTTTCTGTTTCTTTTACCGTGTTAGTATCATCACTTATATAGTTATATCTTTGTCTTCATGTTTTTTTTCCAACCTTTGCAATCTGCACTTCCAATAGTGGAATATATTATTGGTGGGTTAAGGGTCACTATATCTTGTATCAACAATATTCTATGGACATCCAATTTTTCGTACACCCGTTACACATGCTAATCATGTCCAAAAATATAGTTAATTCAGTCGATCAGATGATTAATTTAGATTGCATTGAAAATTATGTAGAGTTGAATTAACCACAATTTTCATCGTATCTTTGCACGCAGTTAACTTGGTGTGACACGAGTGTACGAAAAAGGTTATAGATGTACCATCATTATTGATATGACAAAATATTTTCTCGTATAAAAAGCCATTTCACAAACACTATTTCTCCTCAACACCTTCCATCTCTTATCTCTCAATCTCTTCCCCGTTCTAAGAAACAATGAAACAAACAACAAACTGTTTCTCACATTCAAATTCAAACTCTTCAAAACCTCAAAAAACAGAGACAAAGAAACAGAGCAAGGTGAAGAGAAACAGAGACTTCAACAACCACCTTATTTACCACGGCGTTCGAATGCGAAGCTGGGGCAAATGGGTATCTGAAATCCGCGAACCTCGCAAAAAATCACGAATCTGGCTTGGAACATACGCTACTCCTGAAATGGCAGCTAGAGCACATGATGTTGCTGCTTTAAGCATAAAGGGTCATTCTCCAATCCTTAACTTCCCCAAAATAGCTCACATGCTTCCAAGACCAACAACGTTGTCTCCACGTGACATTCAACTTGCAGCTGCAGAAGCTGCTGCCATGGTGGAATTTGATTCTCAAATATTACACTCAACAATCTCACTAAGCTCTGAAGTCTCTGACTCGCCTTCATATTCATCAGAGTCTTCAGAGTTGAGCGAAATTGTTGAGCTTCCTAATGTAGAAGAAAGTTATGACTCGGTTGAGGTGAGAAGTGAGTTTATGTTGATTGACTCGGTTGAAAGTTGGGTGTATCCGTCAGTAGAAAGTTTTTGGAACATGATGGTTGAAGAACAGAGTTTTTTGTTATAACAAAAAACATAGTTTAGTTGTGATATTCAGCAATGCCATATTTGGTTTGGTTTTGTGAAGTTTACATTATTGTTGGTACCCTTCAACTGAATTTCATCACTCTTTCTTCTACTCCTTGGTACTACATGCTACCTTCTTTTGTTTTTGTCAAAGTGTGCAAATATTTTGTTTCTTTTGGAAATTAAGTTAGTAGTTTCCTAGGGTAATTTTTTATGCATGAGAAACAATTTACTGGTTTTTTTTACAATTAAAAGAAGAAAAATTCAATGGTGAAGTCGTGAAAATGACTTTTCTGATGAAGTTAACACTATAACATTAAAAGTGTAGTGAGTAACACCCCACTGTTTGTACAGTGGCATCAAAAGTTCAGTCCACATAGTATCATCAATTCATCAGATTAACAAGACTACACTTAATCTAATTTTATCCTACCTTGTTTTAAGTGTAACACTTAAGACTATCACATAATATCATCAAATAAGTTTGCATGTCAAAGATGTCAACGATAAAATAGTATTTGTAAGTCCAAGATGTTGCAAGCATTACAAGATGAATTATTATTGATCATTAATCAGTAATCAACAATTTAGAAATGAATCAAACCTTAAAAAATCAAAATTAACTTTTTCAAAAAAATTAGTTTTCTAACTGCACCATAGAAGTTCCCTCAAAAGAAACGTGTACTAACTTTTAAATTATTTTTTGTTTTTTATTAAAATAATATGGGACCAAAACTACAATTAAATTGTTAATGAATATCACAAATCACAATGGTTTTATTCCACTAAATTTTTTTGGTAAAGTTTTTAAAGAAGCGATTTTTGTAAATTTGAATGTTTATTTTCTTGGATTTTGGTCTAATTTTCCATGATGTAATATTTTTACTTTTTATTCTTATTTTAATATATTTAATATTTATGATACGGCATATGATAGGTGGTTTTGGATGTGAATATAGTTGTGATGTTGATGTTTTTTGCACTTGAATTTTCCATTTTTTTTTTATAAAAAAAAAATACCAACTAATAATAATTTCCCTTTTCCCAACATATAATCGCATGTAAATGTTCTTCTTTAATTTTTGTTTATTATAGAAAGAGTTTGTATATGCTAAATTTGAAAAATAAAAACTTAATAAAGTTAACTGTGAGTCTTTCAAATTAAGTAAATCAAAGTATTCAATTAGTATGTAAGTCAGGATGCTCTTTCCGCGAACGAATTAGTATGAAGGGTTAGATTGTTCAATTGATTTAAACTAAAGAACAAGAATTTTTAGGTTTTGGGTTCATAGCGGGACAAAAGATTAAAAAAACTAATTTAATAACTAATTATTATCATTTATCATTAAAAAAAAACTAATGAGGTAGTCTTTAGGATTGAGTTTTCCTCCTTAGCTTAATTAATCCTACCACAATCTCTTGATTTCCTATACATGATTGAGATTCTTTTTATCAAGCATGACTTTTGGTGACTTTATCTTTATCTCTTTTTTTTTCTTCAATTATTCTCTCATCAAAACAATTTATTTTAATCATTCATGTATCATTCTCTCTAATTTAAAATACACCTAAGTCACCAAAACTCAAAGTCATCCTAATAATTTTTATGGTTCAAATATAGTTTCTGAGCTGCCAGGCAGCTACATCCCATGATTTTTATTATGCTTATCACATTATTATGCGACTGCAATAATGGTCCTTTGTGTTACTTCTAATTATTATTAGTCCTAAGATTCTATTATAGGAGTCTAAGTGGAAAGAAAAAACAAAGCTTAAAGTAAATGGTTTCGTACAGATTGCCGCTTTCAATTGACTAATGCTAGAAAAGTAGTACCCCTCTTGTGATGACAAGTAAGAGTGCGAAAATCATTTATTCAGTACGGTATACTACTATTTGCTTAATATGCACATGTTTTATGGCTAAGCATGCATGCAAGTAAAATGGCTGCCCATACGATCAATGATATTGAATTTAGTCGAAGAAGTTAAGCAGGTGTATCAAGATTTGAATTTCAATCGAAACAGATATCTATATTTATATCACATGTATTTTTAATAGACAGGGTCGGCCTAAGGGTAAGGCCACATAAACCCTCTTTTTAAGCCCCTCGACAAAAAATTATTTTTTATTAGATTTTACAAGAAAAAAACATCATATTCTTTAAAAAAATAAAAAAAAAAAGGCCACATATATTCAATCTTGCTTTAGGCCTCACTTACTTTTAAAAATTATCAGGCCGGCCTTGTGTATATAGGTTTATCTCCGTAAAAGAAACCGTGGAAAAAAAGGGGTGGTCAATACCAAAATACAACAATCAAAGGGAATTCAATTTATTTTCCTTTCTATTTTTGACCGCAAGGGAATTTCAATTTGGTGGTTAAGGTGTTTTGGTCACTATTTATGTAATGTTTAGTTATTTGAAAATTGCTCTTTTCACAACAATATGTTCCTGAGAGAACATAACAGCATACACTCTATATTTGGAACAAATATTGTACACTAATGAGATAAAAGTCAAAAGAATATTTACATTGATTAGGCATAATTTGTTTTCCCATTATGCAATTGTAATTCATGTATATATTACATGTTCATGATCAATAAAATCATCAAAATATTCTCCTATATGGTATCATCAGCTAGGTTTTCGATCAGCCTTCTCTCCTAGCCACCACTCAAATTCTTCCGCACCACTCAAACTATCCCTTATCTGTAGCCATGGCAGCCACAACACCTGAAGCAGCAACCTCACAACCAAAATTCCACACTGCTTTTGGAATCACCAACGTGAAATCCATCATTCCAATCATGTTGGATAACGATTCAAGCCTGTATCTCTCATGGTCTGCGCTGTTTCAAGTTCAAGCTTGTGTTCATAACGTGCTTGATCATATCATCCCTCCCACCGATGAAACAGAAAAACAAACAGCAGAAGCAACAAAGAAAAACGATCCTGGTCTCTGGAAACGTCTCGACGCGGTCGTTTTGCAGTGGATGTATGCCACCGTAACCCAGGATATTCTCAGCTCCATCCTGGTAATCAATGATACTGCTGAAAGTTGTTGGCAAAGAATTGCTGCTATGTTTCAAGATAACAAGCATTCGAGAGCAGTCCACCTCGAACATCAGTTCGCCAACACGCACTTGGACGATTTCCCGTCAACAAAAGCATATTGCAATCGCCTGGAACTCCTCGCAGATCAACTCTCAAACGTTGATTCTCCCGTCAACAACACTCGTCTTGTGTTGAAGATGATTTATGGACTAACAGATTTGTATGCAGGTTTCGTTACATACATTCAGCAACACGATCCCTTGCCGACGTTTAAAACGGCGAAATCCGGTTGGAGTTAGAAGAATCCACCATGATTCAACGCGTTGCACGCGAATCCGGCAACCAATCATCTCCAACGACCTTACTCATGAAATCAGAAGATGTGAACTCACTTCCCTCTGCCTCTCCTGCCAATCCCGTGCGATACCCTCCCAACAACAACAACAACAACAATCGCAGCAACAACAACAATCGGAGTCGAAACAGCAACCACGGTAACAAGGGGAGGAACTCCGGTAGAGGTGGTCGTAGTAACAACGGCGGCGGTGGCTCAGGTGGATCTCAGAACTACGGCGGTGGAGGACGTGGTCAGTATCCTCAATGGCAGCAACAATTTCCTTGGCAACAACAATGGCAACAATACCCTTGGGCTCCTCCTCCATGCCCTTACCCATCTTATTGGGCTAAACCCAATGCTGGCCCAGAACATCAACAATCTGGTATTCTTGGACTAAAACCCCAACCTGCTGCTTTTACTGCCACTGGACCAAGCCCAACAGATATTGAAGCGGCTCTTCACACTCTACATCTTGCTCAGCTGACCCATCCTGGTATATGGACACTAGAGCAACGTCTCACATGACATCTACAAATGGTAATCTCTCATCTTATTTTAATTTGAGCAAAAATAATAGTATTATCGTAGGAAATGGCCATTCTGTTCCGATTCATGGTTTTGGAAATGCTAACTTACCTCCCCCTCATCCTCCACTAGCATTATCAAATGTCCTTCATGCACCAAAGTTAATTAAAAATTTAATTTTCGTTCGTAAATTCACTACCGATAACCATGTTTCTGTTGAATTTGATCCGTTTGGTTTTTCTGTGAAGGATTTTCAGACGGGGATGGTTCTAATGAGATGTGAGAGTCAAGGCCAGCTATACCCTATCACCAACATAACCAAAAATAAGACCGCTTTTCCTTCCGAGTTTGCAGCTTTATCCACTTCTGTTTGGCACGACCGTTTGGGTCACCCAGGAGCATCTATTTTAGATTCTCTTAGGAAAAATAAAATGATTGATTGTATTCCTAATTCAAAAATAAATTCAACTTTTTGTCATTCTTGTCCTCTTGGTAAACATGTTAAAATGCCATTTATTGACTCGCATAACTCTACTTTTATGCCATTTGATATATTACATACTGATGTATGGACATCTCCTGTATTGAGTACTTCCGGTCATAAATATTATATGCTCTATTTGGATGACTATTCGAATTTCTTGTGGACTTTCCCAATTTCACACAAATCGCAAGTTTTTCCAACTTTTGAAAATTTAAGAGCATATATTAAAACTCAATTTCATCGGGAAGTTAAAAATATTCAGTGTGATAATGGTAGAGAATATGTCAATGGTCCTTTTCAAAAACTTTGTGAAGCAAATGGAATTTCATTTCGTTTCTCATGTCCTCATACTTCTTCTCAAAATGGCAAAGCTGAACGAAAAATACGTTCTATTGATAATATAATTCGGACTTTACTCATTCATGCTTCTTTACCGCCAAATTTTTGGCACCATGCTCTACAAATGGCAACTTATCTACTAAATATTTTACCAAATAAAAAGTTGAAATATCAATCACCTCTCAAAATTCTTTTTCAAAAAGATCCATCCTACACTCATCTACGAGTTTTTGGTTGTTTATGTTACCCTCTTTTTCCATCAACCACTATAAATAAACTCCAATCTCGTTCCACCCCATGTGTCTTCTTAGGATATCCTTCAAATCATCGCGGGTAAAAATGCTATGATTTATCGCAAAATAAAATCATTGTTTCTCGCCATGTCATATTTGATGAGTCAGAATTTCCTTTTTCAAAGCTGCACACTCTCAATCCAACCAATTATCAATTTCTTGATGATGAAGTGTCACACAAACTAGCCAATTATAAACCACTTTATCACACAAACTAGCCCAAGTCCAAGGACACCAAACATCACTCAACAAAACTCTCAACCACCTACTCAACTAGGACTGGCCCCAACTCCCCCTGCGCTTCAGCCACAACTCCAACCAGACCAATCTACCTCTCAACCGGCCCAAACTTTGCCTTCCACATCTACTCCACAAAATATACCACCTCCTGCTATTTACCAATCTACCGTTAGTTCTGACAACAAACCAGTTACGAGGAGCCAACATGGCATTTTTAAACCCAACCAAAAATACATCAATCTCCACACCGCAGTCACAAAATCTCCTTTCCCTCGTAACCTTGTGTTAGCACTAAAAGACCTGAATTGGAAAATGGTTATGGATGATGAATACAATGCTCTAATTCAAAATAAGACGTGGGATTTAGTGCCACGTCCACCTGATGCAAATGTTATTCGTTCTATGTGGATTTTTAGGCATAAAGAAAAATCTGATGGTTCTTTTCAGAGGCATAAAGCCCGACTTGTAGGTAACGGTGCAGGTCAACATCCGAACCGTACTCAATATTTCCTTATCTAAAGCATGGAAAATTCATCAGTTAGACGTCAAGAATGCTTTTCTACATGGTGAACTCAAAGAAACAGTGTATATGGATCAACCTTTGGGCTTTAAGGATCCAAATCTTCCTCATCATGTCTGTCGTCTGCGAAAATCTTTGTATGGGCTCAAGCAAGCTCCAAGAACGTGGTACAAACGGTTTGCAGATTATGTATATTCTATCGGATTCTCTCAAAGCAAGTCAGACAACTCTCATTTCATCTACCGGAAAGATACACACATGGCCTATCTTCTTCTTTATGTGGACGACATCATTCTCACTACATCTTCTGATGATCTTCGCAAGTCTATAATTTCACGACTCAGCTCTGAATTTGCTATGAAAGACTTGGGACCGCTAAGTTATTTTTTGAGTATTGCAGTTACTCGACATGATGGTGGTTTATTCCTATCTCAAAAAAAGTATGCAGATGAAATTCTTGAGCGAGCAGACATGTCATCATGCAAATCATGTCCCACTCCGGTTGACACTAAACCGAAGCTTAGTGCCAAGACTAGCACTCCCTATGAAGACCCATCATTATACCGTAGCCTTGTCGGTGCTCTCCAATACCTCACTTTCACGAGACCCGACATCACATATGCGGTACAGTAGATATGTCTTTTTATGCATGACCCCATGGACGATCACATGCACTCTCTTCGACGCATTTTGCATTACATTCAGGGAACTAGTCACTATGGTTTACATCTCTATCCATCATCCACTACATCGTTGATCTCCTACACAGATGCTGATTGGGGAGGATGTCCCGACACTAGACGCTCTACCTCCGGTTATTGTGTTTTTCTTGGAGACAACTTACTATCATGGTC
>Ga0228710_1000225_pt1 | contig 59086 bp, 38 predicted proteins | sample MedpolnodulmetaG_FD_177995 | JGI IMG/M metagenome (GOLD analysis project Ga0228710, IMG submission 177995) | Root nodule microbial communities from Medicago polymorpha collected in Santa Monica, California, United States - pink nodules | ecosystem: Host-associated > Plants > Roots > Nodule... | reverse complement strand
CTGCTGCCGTCTCTCTATCCACCGTACCCTCCCCTCCATTCTGCCCCTCCATCCACACTAGTCACTGCCTCCATCACCGGCCACCACATCCTTTCTCAACTACACATTTTGTCTGTCCACACCTTCATTCATCATTAGCTACTACCATAGTCGTTTGTTCAAATCTGAGAAGAGGGTGAGGACGACATAAAAGATACAAAGAAAGATAAGAAAATGAGGAGAAGAGGGTGGATGTTGGGACATGGATCTGGATTCAACGCTGTTACAACAAGATGTTGTAATAGATCTTGGCCATACAATCTCTGATCAACAGCTGAGATTGTTTTACCGTGTAAAATGATTTTATAATCTGAACCATTGGATCACAAATGTATGGTCCAGATTCACTACAGCGTTAAACTGTGTGCTGTTTTTACAGCAGGGAATCCAGGTCCGTGGGACATAGAGTGGAGAGAGAGGAGGAAGATGACAAAAGAAGAGGGAATGGATGACATAAGAAGAGGTGAAAAGACAAAAATGCTCCCAGTGTCAAGTATTTGTCCCAACAATTGTGTTCAAATAACATTTTGTAGTTAAAATCTAAAATTTCATTACAAAATATATATGGGTTGTGGCCCAGCATGACACTAGTTTAGCTTGCAAAAATACATATGTATAAACTCTAAAATCTGAAATGTGTTATTTTGTTTCAAATTCTAAGATCCAAAGTGAATTTTTAAGTTTCATATTTCATAATCCAGACGCACTATGTACCTAGAAATTCAACAACACCGCCATAATTCAGCAACAACAACATAAACTACAAACATAAATTAAACACAAACAATATCATGGATTAATCAAACTAGTTTCTTCATCGGTTCAACCAAGCAAGTCATGATTTTTTTTAAGTGTCATATATCACTAAGGTAGATGATGGTGATTTTAGTGAAATTGGCAAGTGAACCAAATCTTGGTAAGTATTAATTTAATCGTCTCCACAAGGATTGCCATTCAACTCGGTAATTAGTGGAACTTATTTAGAAAAGGAAATAAAAGAAGAGATTAAGTGGTTGCAAGGTTTTAATTGTCCTGTCCAATGCGAGATTAGGTTTGGTTGAATCATTTTTTATAAAGGTAGTAACAACTTAGAGACATACTCAATAGAGAGGTTTATGGAAAGAATGACAACCATGTGTGTGACGACACCTTTACAAACCAATACAAAGAAAGCACCAGTAGAGTGTCCCTCCAACGATTATCATAAGATTTTAACCGTGTTAGTTGAATCATATCCATCCAACTTTTCGAACAACTTTGCATTTTATGGCCAAAGAATCATACCAAAAGATATTACAGATTTCATATTCAAAGAGGCATTAAAAAGTGTTCAATTGAAATTTAGTGTCGGATTCTTAAAACATAGCCGTGGCTCATTCTCATCGGAAGAGCAAATCAAGCCGCTACATGAACTTGATAAAAATTTGAGTAAACCCTAAACTTTACATTTTTGTTGATTTGAGTATAATTTGTATATTTTAATTGTTTTTTTCTTTGGCAAAAATTTGGAGAAAAGATTGTATACACAAAAACTTGCTAATGTCATCGGATTAGTATAACTATTTTGGTGATTTTGGTAAAATTTATATATATTAATTGTGTTTTTCTTTGGAAAAAATGAGTAAAGTTAATCTATACTATATATAAAGAAAACTATCCCTTTCAGCATTTTTGGGGCCTGATTTTTCTTTTCATAAATACACTCAATTTTCAATACAAATAACACATGTAACAAATAGATAAGAATAAATTTAAATATTAAAATAACTGTAACAAACACGATATGAAATTATATATATGTCTGTTTTTTTTCCTTTATCATTTAAAAAATGTAACAAGCTAGATGAATATATTACTTTTTAGGCTTAATTACTGATGTGGTCCCTTAAGTTATTTGTTGGTTACATTTTAGTCTCGTAAGTTATTAACGTTACAATTTGGTCCCTTAAGTTAGTATATGTTAGCCAAATAAATCCTCACCGTCAGTCTTTTGTCAAAACGTTAAATAGGCACATGTGAACGGTGACGTGACAATTTACAATGTGTATCCACTTTAGACATTGGATTAACGGTTTTAACATATACTAACTTAAGGGACCAAATTCTAACGTTAATAATTTATGGGACCAAAATGTAAGCAACAAATAACTTAAGGGAGAAAATCATTAATTAAGCCTACTTTTTATTATCCCATTAAACAACTTTTTTTTTTTATAATAAAGATTGTTGTTGGTGTCATTAAAAAAAATTTAGATTATACTTTGTTATTATATTAATTTTTTTTTTGTGTCGGGGGTTCGAACCCTATACGTTGCATATATTATGCATTGTCCATATCAATTGAGCTAAGCTCACGAGGACTTTGTTGTTATATTATTGGTGTCATTAAAATAGGTAATCATAGTTCGTTTGGTTTGTTGTAATTTGAAAGCAACAAAACATTTATATTATTGTCAACTATTTCTCTCTCTTCTCATTCTTTTTTCCAGCGAGTCTTCCACTATTTCTTCTTTTTGAACATTTATGAAATTTTTTATTTTTTATATTAGATTTCTTTTACTATGCATTTGAAATTTTTAACAATGTTATTCATCTTTTTTATTTTATTTTATAGAATTTCAACTCTTTATGAAACCATTATTATAGGTAAAAAAATTGTTTAAATTTAAAGATAACAAAAAACCCACGCTTTAGTTTTCAAAATATATAAGATTTATTAGTTTTATTGAAAAAGATAAAAGTAATTTAGAAATGGTATAATTAACAGATCATGCCCTTAAAATACCAAAATGACAGTTAAATAGTAACGTTAAATCCATAGTCAAACGACATTTAAAAAGGAACGAACGGAGTATAATATATCCCCAAAACAAATAGATACATAAAATTTAAACGCAATAGATGTTAAAATTTATGACCATTTTGTATTTCTAACATATATAAAATTCATTATCATATGAGATGTATGACTCCTTCAAGAGAGATGTATGACTCCAAGAGTCAAATTTAATACATAAAAATTAGAGAGAATAGATTCAAGAGTCATGTATGTAGTTGGTTGGTGGCATTCTTGGTGATCAATATGCTTGTAATTGGTTGTTAGTGTTCCTTGGTGATTGATATGAACAATTTTGAGAGTCATATTTAATACATGAAAATGAGAAAAAAAATCAATTGTTTATGATTTATCCAATATCCAAAATTTATCTTTTAATTTAAATTTTATAATATATTTTTATGTATTCATTCTTACCTTAATTAAAATTTGTAACACTTAAATTTCTAAATTAAAAGTAAATCATTAATTTTAGATTAAGTTTAAAATTAAATTATGGATCAAGAGTATCCAAGTTTAATCTTTAATTAAAAAAATATTTGACATATTTTACTTACCTCTCGATGTAATTTTGGATTACAAGAGCATTTTTTTTTCTTTGAAATTTTGAGGAATGAAATCAAACCTTAAATTTCTATATAGGTTTCAAATTTAGAAAATAACCACCATAATATGCAAAATATTTTTAAGAAATAAACATAAATGTGTTACATGAAATTATACCTTTCATTATTTTTACTAAATGAAATTATTTTACGTCCATTTATCATGTATATAATAACTTCCTAAAAAAAAACCATTGTTGTTAATAATATATATAATAATAATACTTTATGGTAACTATTTATTATTACATTTAATTTTTTTATAAACTAGAAACACTTAAACGAAAATAAATATGAAATAAAATTTAATTTAATATATAATACAAATGATATATTAAATTAATAAATTTAAAATATTTTTTAAAGAAAATTTAGATTACAAAATTACAAATACTTAAATATTATTTGATATGATTTTATTATGAATTAAGAATGTCCTTTATGTCATTTTACATTTATCAGCTAGTTGAAACGCTAGTTTTACCAAACACTTCAGTTAGCTATAAGCTATCAGTCATCAGCTAACTTATCCGTTATTTTTACGAAACAGAGCCGTAGTCATTTGATCTCATTGGTATCTCATAATCTTTATAATTCTCTCTAATCTCTTGTTTTTTTTAACACTCACTAATCTCTTGTTGTTCGCTCTGCTGGATCATCAATCTAAAAAAATATCATTATTAAAAACCTTTGCACAATGAATCCTATTTTTTTCTGTCCATCTGACTATAAAGAATTTTAGATTTGTTAGTGAAGCCCCAATACTTCAAAATGGATGACGTACCGTATCCCCTGCGCATCCTGCATCGATACCTGCCTGATACTTCTCGATACGTATCAGAGAGTATCTGAAGATTAAATTTTATTTTTTTAAAATATAATTATCCGATACTTCCCGATACGTATCAGGAGAGTATCCGATAATTATCATGCACTGATACCTGTCCCGATATTTCTCAATTAATGTTAGCTAAAATAATTTAACTTCTGAGTACTGAAGTGTTCTCTTTTGGATACAGTGCCTCTTTTTTGGATCGATATAGTATAACATTAACAATGTTCATTTTGGATATAATATAGCACGATGGTGCTCTTTTTGAGATATATTGTGTATGTAATTGACTAATCATCACTCTCTCAATTATTACTCCCTCTGTTTCTAAATATAAGCAAAATTGACTTTTTAGGTTCATTCAATTAATGATGTATGCGGTCCATAATATGAACCACTTACATCATTAATTAAATGAACTTAAAAAGTTAATTTTGTTTATATTTAAAAATGGATGGAGTATTTATATTTATGTTGATGTGCTACGAGCCTATGACTGGTTTCTTTTGTTTGTTAATATATTTGCATATTAAAAAAAATGATTATAATTATATTGTACATTTAATTATATAATTTTTTTTATTAACGTATCTCAACCGTATCGTATCTTGATTTTTAAAAATTTTCCGTATCAGCATATCGGTATAGTATCGTATTTGTATCGTATCTCATATCTGGGCTACACATGCTAATATTATTGCTAGTGTATGAAAAATTGGCATGATTGTCGGAAAAAATTCTATGATAAAAACTGATTAAATGTATGTTTGTTCAGATATGTCAAAATTGTAGAAAAAATTGCTAAGATAAAAATTCACATGAATTCAAACAACAATGATAAAACAATTAAACTAGGAATTCATTATTTTTATATATCCTAGATAAAACAATTGGAGCATAATGAAATGATTTGATAGTATCTCATAAAAGTACCTTATTTAAAATTTAGGCTTAATTGTATGTTTGGTCTCTTATGTTTATTTTAGGTTTTAAGTTGGTCCCTTATGTTTTAAAAGTTTTGAGTTGGTCCCTTATGTTTTAAAAGTTTCAAGTTCGTCCAGAACGTTACTAACCTTGGAATAAGTTAGTCCATTCTGTCACTTAATCGTTTAGAGATTCGGGTTGAGAATATGAGTGATGTAATTTAACTTATTTAGAAAATCAATACTGAAACATTTTATTTTTTATTTTTTTGTTTTATTAAACTCAATATCATGTCGCTAAAGACACTAATTTATTCCAACATGAGTAACATTTTGGACCAACTTGAAACTTTTAAAACATAAAGGACCAATTTAAAACCTAAAATAAACATAAGGGATCAAACATGCAATTAAACCTAAAATTTATCTTAAACATTATAGTACTTTTTGAGGAAAATTTAAAACATGATATAGCTATGGAAATCTTGATGGTGAAATTCTATTTGAATAACTAAAATTCATTAGACATATTTTAATAGTTGTATTGAAATCAAGCTTTCCAATATCAAGATCTTTGAAGCCATTTATTTATTTTCGTGATGCATGTATAGTTTATAGATTTTTTTTTTTTAATAAGCCAAAATAAATCACATTACTAGAACAAGAAAGTCTTCCATCACAACACGTACAAAAGAAAACTTAAAGTTGATACACGGTCTTAAAAAAGAACCGAAATCAAGAAAAACGAAGAAATAAGCTACTGTACAACATATAGTCAAAAATAGGATTATGCATCTAAAAATTGTAGTAAAACTCAAACATAACATAACTCGATTTTAACCACAAAAAAGAATGAAACTTAACATTTTCGCTTAACAAAATAATATTTTGCTCCTTGTGCTGAAAGATACGCCTATTTCTTTCTTTTTAATCAAATAATGTTGAATGTCAATCTAACATTTTTGGAAAAACCGTCTAATCCACCAAACTGAGAAAGATGATCCCTTAAAGTCCCCTGGTTTCTCGTTGAAAATCCTAACCGACAAGAAACCATCGACCAACGCTTTCCATAAAAGTCACATGTAATAAACAAACGATCCTTGTTCTTATTCAAACCACATCCTCTTGTACAATTTTGAGCCTTGGAAGGAAGGACACGCCGCTGAACTAAGTTATCCCTTGTAGAAACTCGATTAAGAAGCAAACGCTAAACAAACATAATACTCTTTAACGGAACCACTTTCAACCGCAAGAGATTATTATCCATAAGATGACTGCTATGAAGAGATTCATTACCTACTTTCGCTGTCAAACTGTGATACGCACTACTCATCGTATAACGATGAGAAGGACGAAGCTTCCAAGCCCATTTGTTGGGAAAGAACAATTATAGAAATACTACACCCGGTCCTTTTTATAAAAGACAAATGAATCAACCAAAGTTGATGCATCTTGTTTATACTATGGTTAAAACATCAACTTTTATTGATCCATTTGTCTCTTATAAAAATGATCGGAGGGAGTAGCTCAAAATTTTCACCAATAGCTTAATATCTCAATATTATATTTATAATAGTGATATTCTGATTCGGTAAATAATGTTCTCAAATCAAAATATCCATAGAAAATATAGGTAAGGGTGATATTGGAGTTGGGTACACAATATATTATTGAGGTTATATAGAATGGGTTTGTCTAACATGTGCAATGCACATGTTAAAACAACTAATAGTAGTAACTTTTTTTTGGAAAACGACAATTATTTATTTTAAAGTTTTATATTTAATATTAAATGTACAAGTTTCAATACAAAATTTCTATTTTAATCTTCTTAACATGTGCAAATTTACACACGATAGGAAAACCTATATAGATTTAGGGAACTCGATAAGGACTTTGTAGGTCTCCAAGTTATACTTAAAGGGTTTTACTAACTTGTGTCATAATGACACATGCTAAAAAACTTAACAGTGGAAATTTGACATTGAAATGAGCAATTTTGTAATTTTAAAAATTTGAATACATGACTTTTGAGACATAATTATTACATGTAGTTTCTTAACATATCTCCTTAAAACACATGATAGCATTCTCCATTGTTTAAACGATTATGTTATTTGGCCAGTTATCAATGCTCTTAGTGTCAAGTATTTGTCCCAAAAATTGTGTTCAAATGGATTGAGGCATAGCATGACATTAGTTTAGCTTGCGAAAATACATATGTATGAACTCAAGAATATGGAACGTGTTATTTTGTTTCAAATTCTAGGATCCAAATCGTATTTTTATGTTTCAGATTTCATAATCTGGAAGGACTGGGTACCTAGAAAATTCAACTACAACATAATTGATGTGTGAAATCAGCAAGCGCACGGTTCTATCGAAGTAGTAAAATATTGTTCCACATGGAGTTGATGTAATTACTGATTTTATTTCTAATTATGATTAGCTGAAAGGTTCAAAGTTTAGAAGTTTAGCAGATTGATTGATATAAAATTCAGATAATAAAAAGCATCCCGGGATTATTGGTTCCTCGTAATGACGAATTGCTCACAATCCAAACCTATTTTTTCCTCTTAAATTAAATCCGTTTCTACAAACAAGTTTCTCTAATGTATTTCATGGTTCCTTTCACAATTCATGAGTGTGTTTCAATAACAATCACGCATATTCTCATGGTTGATTGTTATTGAAACCCTTTAAGAGTGAAACTTATTGCTTCAATACTTCACAAAACTATTCATTTGGGGTGTTCCCATCAAGTTTTGTGTCGTCTTGTCTAATTTCATTTGTTCCAATATCAAACTTCATCTTTCAATCCTTCGTTTGATATTTGAGATGATGAAATAACAACTATTAAACTTTGCCTTTCGGTCCTTCGTTTAATACTTGTTACTGAGTTTGAAAACAATGAAATTAGATTAGAAAATAGATTTAAATAAGATTAGGGTTCTAGGCTTAGTTTGATAGGAATTAAGTCATTAGACTCATCCAACAATCCCAAGACCTAGAGATCTACTCACTCATGGTCATGGTAGATGAAGAAATTAAATTGACGGAATAGAAAGAGATGGAAGTAGATTGCTGAATGTAAAAGTGCGGAATTGTAAGGAACAAGGAATTAAAGAACAAGAAAATAAAGCTTTAATCAATTTGATTCAATGGAAAACAACTATCACAAATATTCCAAGATTCAAAGATGATTTACAAGTCTGATTGTTCTCTCTGTATATAGCAAAGAACATATCCATATGAGCCGATAGATGGGTGGAACGAGAAAAATCACAATAAAACAAGTTTATGTAGATACCAGAGGTCTACATCTGATCCATCAAGAGTAAAGGTGTATCTCATCAATCGGGGGTTCGTGCACCCTTGTTAATTCATGTGTGGTACTAGCAAGAAGTGGTTGTTGGCTACTGGAACAATTGCACAAGGTAACCGACTTGTGGTGTAGCACTCTTAAGTCCAATGGTTTTGCATGCCTTGGCCAAGATTGATAAGTTTTCTTGTGCTCTAACTTTATTTTATTATGAGTTATATTTACTAGTGCTAACATTTTCTCTGTTGTTTTATATTAGATACAAAAATGCTTAATGTTATGACATGATTGTCATCGAATCCACAAGACCATGTACCCTTCCAAGACACTATTTCAAATTTTAAATTGATCTAATTGATATTTGATTCAAACAAAGTGTAGCACGTACATAGTCATGCGGGGTTCGTTGTTATGTCATATACTATAGCATTACTCTTAATAGATAATTTTATGTCCAATTTTTCCAAAAAAAAATACTCCACAAACTTTTAAGTGAGGACAAAAGTATGTCAAGAAAATAAGCGTCAATCTTGATAGTTGTCGGAAAATGATTAAGATAGTAGTATCATTATACAACAACGAAAATGATTAAGATATTGTAGGGAGTGTCAATCTTGATAGTCGTATATGTCATTGCACTTTTTTTTGAAGACTAATAAAATGATACATATATACAAATATAAACAAGGATATAATGAATATGATAACAAATTTACACATATTCAAGCACTTGGCAAGTAATTTTTAAATATAACCTCAAAAACTTTGAAAACTATAGTCAATCAAATGAATTTACCAAATAAGTGATCTTATTTCAAATAGAAAAACAGTTAAGATATACAATTTGAACATACTTACTTGAAAAAGTTTCTTCCAAGTAAAAGGTTAAGAGATATACATAGATTTACTGAGCTTTAAACAATGCAATTTATTACTAGACATCTTACCATTGAAGTACTTCTTAAAAACCTTTTGATGACCAACCATATGCCAAATAAGCTCAAATCTTCAAAGTTGATTAGTCACCACACCATGTTTGGAGCAACTTTCACAAACCAATTGCTTAACCTTTATGCCTCCAAACATAGCCACAAAACAATCAAGTAGGGGTTGTAGGTCCCCAAAATTGTTGAGTCCTTCATGATTAGTAGCATGAGAATTTCCCTTAGGCACCCAAACCACCCTAACTTAGGAAATCAGATATTTCCCTACAAATCAATGTGGTTTGATATGAACCTTTTTGCAAAAATAATGACATTTTATATAAGGGATATGAGTTTACTATCACGATTTTTATGAAAAGTATACTTTCATATGCCCTTTTTAGGGGATTTTCAAAATATTTATCTTTGATAGAAAATGTCACATTTGCCTTAGAAGCATTTTCTTGTTTGCACTTAAGAGAAGATATCTATTGGTACAAAATAGGACAATTTTCAGAAGATGTAAATTCCATCCAATATATGGGAGTTTGAGTTTCACAACTTTCATTTTTTGATTTCTCACAAGTAGCCTTAGCATGTTGTTTTAAATCATTTTTCGAGTTTTAAAATTTTCACTTCTAATGAAAGAATGATCTTTCGTTGTGAAGCAATATTTTTAATACCCACTTTGGCTTCTTCGTGCAATTCACAAAACGCATTATGAAACTCATCATAGCTAGGTACATCATTGGAAGAAGAACTACATACCTAATCATGATCATGTACGTTTATGAGCAATTAAACAAAGATTGAGTATGCCTATGTTGACTGCATCACTTAAGGTTGAAGACGTGTCTTCATCTTCCCAAGCAATGTATGCCTTTTTAAATTTGCTTCCAAAATTGTGTGTTTTCATGAGATTTTCCCTTGTTCTTCATACACTTATGACAATTTTTTCATGTGACCAAATTTTCCACATTCAGAGCATGTAGCCGACCTTTTTCCTTCATTATCCTTTTCTACAAACTTGATGAGATTATTGTTGCTAAGTTTTATACCCTTACATTGAATGTAATTATGGAACCTATTTTTACAAATAGCTACATCTCATCATCACTTCAGAGATACCATTTATCTCTTGAAGTTTCATCTTCATTGGAGCTACTATGCATTTGCACTTCCACATTTACCTTAGACATTGAGGCTTTTAGTGCATTATTCTTCTTATCCCTTTTCTTCAACTTATCTTCATGTTTGAATAGGTCGATGAGCTCTTGCTCATGTTCCACCAACTTTCCAAATAGAGTTGCTAAATCCAAAGTGTTGAGCTTTTGTGATTCGTTTGTTGGTGCATTTTTTTTCCATTATTAATCAAATTCAAATCATGATTAGGTAGGAAAATGAAGGAAATTGAACATACACACATAATTAAAAAATATATATAGAAATACATAAAGATCTTAAATCACCGAACCTATACATTTTGTGGCTTAACAATGAGGTAGCATGTAGGAGAGTCCACTGTGTTAGGATGTTTTAGAATTTCAAATAGATCATTAATATTGTCTATCATCAACCATCAAAATGATAGTGGAAACAAAATTTAGTCTAGATTGATGTTGTTTTGGTGCTCTAACAACAAATTTTGAATACAAATAATTTCAAATCACCAAGTCAAATAATATTTTTTGTTTAAATTTCTTAAAATAGAAAGCATTTTTTATAGTATGCAATTAAACATGTCATAATTTCATTGCATTTTTTAAAATCAATTGTACACGTGAATTTATAGAAATAGAAACAACAACAAAAAAAGGTTTATAGATATGAGACATGATTAGAAAGCACAAGGACATAACACAATTGAACAAAAGCTACAAATTGGAGTTGGTTCGCCGTGTATTCAACACTTATGCGACAAGGATATGTAAAATATTTGTTACTAGATCGACCTGTCACCACATAACAAGTTATGTAAAATAAGATATTTTCATAGCGATAGTGATGTATGTCACCATTCGACTTAAAACAGTATGATCCCTAGATGTGGAGTGAAGTGATGAGAACTCCAAAAATCACGATGAGTGATTTAGGTGGATCGAATTTGCCCCTCCTATATAAAACGAGAAGTGTCTATGTCCATGATATTGAACCGGACAAGAGTGACAAGGCCTTTTGTTAAAACAAACGGTGACAAGGTCTATACATTGAGTTCAATATAAAAATGAGGGCAAAAAGTTAATTATATTATACCATAATGCAGGGGTGTTTGCGGTGTGGTTTGGTTTGGTTTTGAGCATAAAAGTCATCCAAACCACGAGATAAAAAAGCATGTGGTTTGGTTTGGTTCGGTTGATTATTAAAAAGTCATCCAAACCAAACCAATGCGGCTTGGATTGGTTTGGTTTGTGCGGTTTATCGCGAGATAAAAAAAATATTACATTAACTCTAATATTGACAACTTGTTACAAAATAAACATAGGACATTTTATTTTGTTGTTTATATGATAAAATATTAGGTAAAACTTATATCAAAATAGGTAAAATTAAGAAGAAACATAACCATGAAACAAATTATTGGGAAGTAAAGGAAACAAATTCATCACTGGAAATGAATTGAAAGAGATGGAAAGGAATTAGAATCGAACCTGATGGTGCAACAATGGAAAAATTGAATCGAAAGAGATTATTCTTGAGCTATGTAATTGAGTTGGTACATGTTTAAGTAATATTCATTATTCTTGCGGTTTGGTTTGGTTGCTGAGATGCAAACCGCAAACCGCAAACCGAACCGAACCGCGCGGTTCAGTGCAAAAACCATCTGAACCAAGTGTGGTTTTTTGCGGTTTCGGTTTGGATTGGTTTGGTTTGCGGTTTTTTTATTGGGTTGGTTCGGTTTTGAACACCCCCTACTATAATGTATCTTGATAAATAAATAAGTAAAAAAAAAAAGAAGAAAGAAACTCTAATACATACTATCATTCATTGAGAGTGTGAACATCGTCGTGGAAACCCTAATTCTGAAATCAGAAATAATGTCGTCTTCTTCTCTGAGTGGCCAAACCGCTACCACCGCTAGCCTCTTCATAAAAAATTGCTAGAGGCGCCAATGGTGGACATATCCTTGTGATGAGAACCCCACGAATCATGATGAGTTACTTAGATGAAATTTTCCCCTTCTGTCTAAATCGAAAAGTATATGTGTCCAATATTAAAGGTGACAAGGTATTGTGTTCAATGTAAAAATGATGGTGAAATGGTAATTATAATATAGTATAGGAATAATTAATTTGTATGTCCCTAAACTACAAAAAGTTGTAATCAGGTCCTTGAACAAGTTTATTTTTTTTCAATAAATTCCTTCCGTTAAACAAGTGTTAGTCAATGGTTAGTAAAAATTGATATGAAATCTAATTAGGTCCCTGAATTTATTTTCACTTTGTACGTAGGTCCGTGAACTATTATATAAGAATAATTTATTTTATATTAACAATAAAATATATATTTTTTTGAATGGCAACAATAAAATATATAGTTGGTTAGTTATACTCTATTGATTTTTTCTTTCACAATGAAATTTATTTTATATTAAGAATAATTTATTTTCTATCTAAGACAATGGAACCACAGAAAATCAAATTGACATTTTTTAAAGATACATGTTAGCATTTCCTTTTTTTATTCATACTTCATTGTTAATGTATAATAGGAGTAATAATAATAATATAATCAACTTTCACAGGGACCTATTTACAAATTATAAATAAGTTTAGGGACCTAATTAAATAACACTAACCGTTGACTAACGGTTGTTTAACAGATTGACTTAATTGAAAAAAATAAAATAGTTTAAAGGTTCTATTACAACTTTTTTAGTTCAGGGACCTAATTTAAAAATTACCAAAAGTTTAGGAGCCTACAGATTAATTAAACCTATAGTATAATGTATCTATTTTGGGATGTGATTTGATAAATCTCTTTTTATAAAAGCTTGTAAACACGTAACAAAAAAAAACCTTGTAAATACAAAACCCTGAAATCAAACGATTATTAGGTTTATTCATTGATTCATCAGAGTGTTCGCATAAAATTAGTCATCGTGGTGGAAACAAACCCTAATTCCTCAACCAGGAATGATGTTATCTTCTTCTTCAGAAAAAACATCGGTCTCTATCTTCCTCGAAATCGCTAGAGGCGCCACTGCTGCCACGGCTAGACACTTCCTTAAGTCTATGAGTTGGAATGTTGAGGAAGCTCTTGAACGGTACTTGTCTGGAGATTATGACGATGATTCAATCATGTGTGGAGATGATGATGCATCTGACGCCGATGGCGAACAAGAAGAACCAATTAAATTTGAGAAGGAAACAACAACGAGGAGGAGGAGGGTTTGTGAATCAGACCTAGGTGCCGCGGCCGCCTCTATCGCCCTCCTATTCATCTAATGTTCAATGGTTGTTTTAAAAAGGTATATTCATATATATTAGTTGCATTGCATATCTTTATATCTTTTACTCGAATTGCTTGCAATTGGTTGGTTTGTTTAACCAAGGTTTGTTTGTTTGATCATGCATGCAGGCAAAATATGCTACTTCTATGCAGGACAAGTGGTTATTGGTCAACATACAATCTACCAAGGAATTCAACTCACTTATGCTTAATCGAGATACATGGACAAATGATGCTGTTTCTCAGATCATTACTACAAACTTCATATTCTTGCAAGTATATGATGATACAACTAAAGGCCAAAACATGCACTTTTGGGAAGGACTAGTTCAACCTCAAACTTTATTAGAAGGATGTATCAATCAAACATTCATTATTCATACATAAATCTTGGTTAGCCTCTCTTGTTTTTTAATAATATTTCTTAATGCTAAACTTTGTTTAGGGTTTGTTAACATTCCTTGATGTTATCACCACAATACCTTGTCTCACAAGTCTCCTACAGGAACTTCTATCCCACCAGATACTGAAGGTTTGTTGAACGTTTCTTTATCGTCCCGTTCACTTATTTGCTTTGTTTTATGTATATCTTCTATTTAATCTACATATAATTATCATGTCTTTCATTTGGTTTTGTACTGCAAATCTTTTCTATCAGAAGAACCTTATTATGCCCATTACTGATAGTAGAATTGTATTTCTTATGTTTTTGTCACCATCCTAATCTTGGTTCATGATGTTACAGCTACTTTAGATTCAGATTCAAGTGAAGAGGATGAGGACGAAGTTCATAGAGCGCTGGCACCGCCTGCTTATTCAACCTTTTCCGAAGAACACAAGTTATGCAGAGTTGGTGTACGATTTCCGGATGGACGACTTGCTCAGCGATACTTCTTATCCTCTCATCCAATTCAGGTAACAAATGTTGTTCTATAGGATTTCAAGGAGAGAATTAAAAAATATCTCATAGCATATGTTTGAAAACTTGTTGGATATACATCCGAGTGTATCATAGGAGGAGTATCTGATACGTATCCAACACAGACACTTATCTCATCTTGGAGTATTTGTGTCTTTATTACCAGTTTATTTGTCTGTTTTGGATCCTATGAGTGACCCTTTGTTTCTTTTGAAGCTGCTGTGGTCATTCATTGCTGTTCAGCTGAAGGAAGATGAGACAAAGCCATTTAAATTAACTCATGAAATTGATGGAGCATCTAAAAACCTGGACTATGAAAGTAATTCAACATTTGAGGAATCAGGCCTAGCCAACTCAGGCCTTGAAGGATCTATGATTTCAGTGACATGGGACTGAATTCAGATTTTTATTTTCAGACTCAAGAATTTCGGATTGGTAATATATAGACCATGGGAATGAGGCTGGTTTATGCTAAAAGATAAATTTTATTTAAACTTTGTGTATAAACTATGAATCTAAATTATGAAAAACTACCCGTCTCACGTATTTTTTAAGGAACCTTCACGTTTTTTTTATTGCAATGCACAAATTTGGTAGAGTTTCATATGTAAAATATCAAATCGGCTATATTATTAACCGTAGAGTTACATTTAAACTCAGAAACAATCAAACTAAGTGACAATTGAGAGTGATCGACATGCACAATCTCAAAGAAGCAAATTAACATTTAGTTTGCATCAACAAAAATGAATATGGAATCAAAGTCATTACTTTGCCAAAACAAAGTAATGTTATAGTCTACTGTAGTGATTTTTGCAAATAAAAAGTCAGAACAAAAACTTCATGTAATATAATATAGGAGAAACAAAGAGGCCGACAAAATTACAGGAAAAAATGAAGTTTCTAATAAAAAAATTATCATTTGGATCAATCAAATTATCTACAATTTTAAAGATGCAACTTTAATATCGTAACACGTAGTTAGCGTACACAAAAAAAAATGAAAAAGAACTACTATCAATAAAGGTACCGCTAATAATAAAAAATAACTGCTATGAGAGAGGAAACCACTAGGGCGGTTGGGGCTTTAAAAAAAATGTTTTAGTCATGTATTTCATTTTTGGAAGCAACAATATTTCAACAAAAATAGAAGTGGCATAATGGCTATATTTGTAGAGTGTAAGCATATGGTACCTGATTTGATTCCTTGCAAACTCTTTTTTTCATAAAAATTACTTAGACCCACCAAAAAAGGCAGGATCAGGATTAGGGCAATCTTTTCAGAACTGTTTAACATTTATATATACTAGACTCTTGACCCGTGCGATATCAGTCGCAAAAATGTATTCCCTTCTAAGACAACAATAACAACAAAATGAAATGGTAGCATACATAACAAAGAGGTTTGAACATTAACCATCAAGATACATTACGAAAGACTTCGTGATAAACAACATTTGAGGTCGTATTAGTGTTCTCTCCATCTCAATCAACGATTAGTATTTTCAAACATTTGAGGTCGTGAAAATGTTTGCCATCTTAGCAAGTGAAAGAAACAGTTATTTTTGCTAAAAGAACAAAATAGTTGTATTCTCACAACTAAGTGGTATTTATATAGGTAACTAGTAAGTTGAAGTTGGAAGTTTTTAATGTGAATGACCATAGTCTTCTATTGGTAATAATTACTATTCATTGCAGCCATAAAAGCAATTACTGCATAATGCTTTGTAATGCATTATGACGTTTCCAATTCCAAAAGCTGTTAGTGTCAATCATAAATACCAATAGTTGACATTTTGGCGTGGACATTGGTTTAGTGTTTTACCATCTATTCATGACCTGAATTTTCGATTAGCAATAATGAGCAATAAGTTTCTTTTATTCACAATGAAATATCATTAAGTTTCATAAATATTTGAAATTTGACTTGTTAGATGGATGACAGTCAATTTTCAATTCGATTAACAATAACTACGTGGTAATTTTTCTTTAATTCTTCATGAAATATTATCAAGTTCCATAAATATCATTTTTTTTTCTTTTATTTGATTAGCATTACTAACCTCTTCTATTTCGTATGAGCAATACGTTTCTTTTATTAACAATGAAACATCATTAAGTTTCATAAATATTTGAAATTTGACTTGGTACGTGGATGACAGTCAAATTCAAATTCGATTAGCAATAACTACGTGATAATTTTCCTTTTATTCTTTATGAAATATCATTAAGTTCCATAAATATCATTACTTTTTTCTTCACCAAACGAATTAATTGAGATGACTTTATATATACTAACAATACTCCTATTTTGCACAATTAACGTTTCTCTTTAAAAAGACATCTTTGCACGTAAATGTGAGTGTCAAAATAATATTCTCCTTTATTAATGTTGATTAACATTAATACATGAAAGGTTATGACGTCTACGGCTGAGATGAAGGGAGTGGTTGACTTAGTTGATTAACATTAATTACGTATTAGGGAAGGAAAATGAGAATGATTAGCACTGTTTTCAATTGTCATTATGATATTTTCTGAATGAGAGAGAAAATGAGGAGTTTGAAAATAAAGTTTGAATCAACGGTTGTGATTAAGTGTGTGGTTGGGAGATTAGATTAGCAATAATTACTTGCTTAGGAGGAAAAATGCAAGGAATTAGGGCAAACATGTCAGCTCATCAAGTCTAGCTTTTCTAATAAAGGATTATGATAAATAGGATATAGCTAGCTAATAGCATTAGAATCTTTCTAAAACCAACCAAGTTGCTTGGGCTGCGGTGGCAAGGAGCTCCTTCCAAGGACGTACCCATGGAATACCGAGTTCGATTCCCAGGGGGAACAACGCTTGGCCAGTGCGCATTCCTCTACGCACGAGCCGGATTAGTCGTCTCTTACTAAAACCACAACAGGTGGAATACGTGGGAAGTTCGATGATTGAAATCACAACCCCTACACGTATAATGTAATATCTCTAAACCTCTACCAGGTAAGCTTACGGGAACCACTAATTCTATTTTTAAGGGTAAATAAGTAAATATTTGTTTACTTAAATATTACAAATATTTCTTAACATGATTGAAAACATGAAGGTATGTCATATTGTTGTAGACTTATTTGTATATTTGTTTTGTTTCAAATCATAGCAAAGAAAAGATATACAACATTAATCTATACCTTTTGTTAGAACAGAATCTTCAATATTTTTATAATAAATCGAAATCGATGGATGTTACAATATTAGTGGTGAGTAGTGAGCACCGATTTTCATTAAAAACTAAACAACCTAATTTTACAAGAGGGATGAGGGTGCCGCTAATTGTTACAATGACTTAGTCGTGAATGGAAATAATTCGTAATTTGGAGAAGTGAAGTTGTAAATCCAAATCTGTTCCATAACTTTCGTTGGATTAAAATGTGTAAGATTTTCTTTTCCAACCATCCGATCTTTTCGCTTGTCTTACAACATTTCAGATTATATATCTCGAATATTATAAAATCACGGTTAAAAACACCCTCAAACACCCTATAACATTTCGAATTTCATAATCTGAATCAGGTGAGAAGGATAAGAAAATAAACACTCTTGTTTATAGGCAACTTTAGTTCACCAAAAACGTCTATGTTTGAAATTAATGAACTATATCAATTAATAAAAATCAGATCCAATATCCCAACTCTCCATAAAATCAAGACCTACCTTTTTGAAGTGAACAATAAGCTCTATTGTAAATCCTTTCTAGATAGTAAAACTAACCTTTTTGAAGACTGCACTCGTACATAGACCTAGGCTTTGTTTGTTGTATACTTCTCTTGTTCCAATTTCTGACAAAGAAGATTACATTAATTTTATTTATTTTAAGATTCATTGTTTTTGTTATATTAGGATGTATTTTTCCGGTATTGATGGTTATGTACATAATATTAATATTTGTGTTATATGTATAGTATTTATCAGAAGTTAGCTCAAAAGTAATAAAAGAAAAAAGATAACTCATAACCTTTAATTTATTAAATAAACTGTTAGTATCTACCTACAATATAAAATTAATAAATCCTAGGTACCTAAGTTGAAAAAGTGTTTAGAATAAAAATAATGAGCATGTGCATGTAAACAAAAAAATTTCCTTATTCTTAAAAAAAATTTCCTTATAAATATATAAAAATGATTAAAATAAATAAATTAATGGATAATTATCTAAATTTTTCTCTATCAATTTTTTATTTAAAAATGAATAAATTAATTATTAAATTTGACAAAAGCTATGCTAATACAAATATGAATTAAAATGAAATTTAATGAAGGAGAAAACTGAGAAACGATTAAATAGTGAGAATCAAAGACAAAACTTATGTGAATTTTCTTATGTGTTTTTGTATGGTTCTTATCTAGAAATACATTTTTTGTGACTATAAAAATGTTTATGAAAATTGTGAATTTGAAGAAGTCATGAGTAAGTTTAGTTAGGAACCATACAAAAAACACCTATGGAAATGCACCTAGGTTTTTTTCTATAATTAAAAATAAGGATAAAACTAAGCTGCATTTTCTTGAATGTTTTTCATGTGGTTCTTCACATAAAACACTTATAACTACTTGTTATTTCTCAAATCTACTATTTTTTTAAAGCTTGTTATAACCACAAAAAGTGATCTTTATATTGTGAAGAACCATATGAAAAACATGTAACAAAATGCACATAAGTTTTATCTTTAAAATAAATGATATTTTTTAAAGACAAATGTTAAAAATTTGTTGTTAAAAGAACAAAAAATAATAAATTAAAGAAGATTAAATGAATATAAACTTAATTATACACTTATGAAGAAATTTATGGATCATCTTATTTAAGACATCCATTTATTTTAAGGAAAATACTAACGAGTGCACTATAGACATTCTTTAATCACTTTAAATGATAAATATTTATGATGACAAATTAATATTATAGGAAAAAAAAACTATGTTGAAATATTTCATAATTATTTAGTATTTTCAAATACAAACATTTTTGAATATTAGGGCACTCGTTAGCATTCCACAAGAAAAAAGTTTTGCTATCGAGTGTCCTAACAAAATTAGACAAGTATTTTAAACATAACACGCTAACCACAAGTCCATCCCGGTTTTGACAACCAAAATGTTTGGCATGGAACACCAAATGATGCATATAACTCATCAGCTACAAATGGAAAATTTGAAATCAAGTCTCATTGTAATAATCTTCAATTTCTTCACAAGCTTCCATTCATCCACAGTCATATCAACCTATCACAACAATTCAACAGTATAACTGAGTCAGTCAAACAAAATCCATAAATAGTTAAATACACATTGCTACTCATACATTTATTCATTTATTATTATTGACTTACCTGGTATTTTGGCTTACAAGTTCATCATCAATCCCAAAATGCCTCCCAAACATTTTCTGTCGTTCCTCAGAATTGCTGCCAACAATCTGCAAACAAAGTTGAACAGAACATTAAGACTATCACTTTTCTATAAATGTAAAAATGTTACTAGTTTATGATAAAACTATGACTACAAATAACTTAAAACAGACATTAGTCTTTTTGTTTTTCTTTCTTTTTCAACATCACAATCATAGGTATAAAGGTCGTTTTAAATCCATATCTCAAATTCCATTTATTGGATGTAAAATCCAATTTTAATTCAAGCACATACCTTAATGACTACTTGTTGCCCTTTCTCAGCTTTATCAACCGATTTAAGGTTATTCTCAATGGAGGCGATGTGCCCAATCTCAATGTTCATTTGTGAAGGAATACAAATTGGATTGCCAATCTGTCAAGTAGACAGTTTAAAGAAACCAAACAAATTTTGTGCATTCCCAAATTTTCACCTCCCCGTTTTAACAGAAGGAGGGTAAACGTATCCAAGGCCACGAAAACTAAAACAGTTGAAGTTACCCCCAATGCAAGCAATACAATGTTATGCAAAGAAAACAAGTATCATCACAAACATTGTAACCACAATGAGAGAAAAGATTACCTGAATTAAAAACGATACCTTTAAAATGCCTTGAAGGATATCCACTCCCAAAACAATGGGATCCTTATCGTTGAAGACAGAATTTGACATGATCTTGAGAACGCAAGCCTCATCAGCAGAATCTTTCTTGTTCTCATCCTTATTGTTGTTCATGTGAATCTTAAATTGATCAATGTTATTCATGTACCTCTTAAATTGATCAAATAGATGATGCATTTTATCGGAGATAAAAAATTTGACACCCAATTTATGTGCAAGTTGTCAAGCTTCATGGGTGACTTTGGCAGGAAACGCCAATATAGCAGCATACTCTGGTTTCTTTTCAAGCATTGCATTGGCCTTCTCCACATCCTTCTTATGTACTACATGACCTATGTTTATAGCACTAACATGAATATTGACTTGTGGAGTTTTCATAATCTTGAGTAATGCTTCCAATGAGTGATAGTTAGAAGCCTGGACATAAACGCCCTCAAGACTCGTGTCAATCCTGCTCAAGATTGACTCGGAGGCCTCTTTATTAACATAGTCCAGATCATCATTAGGCTTGACCACAGATAAACGACTAGCTCGAAGACTCGGCAATAGCAAGAAATGTTATGAGATCTGCGACGAAGAAACGTTGAACTATAATAACAACTAGTGGAAAAAAGGCTGCACATATTCATGATTGTAGGTAAATTTGTGAATCATGGATTTTTGAGTCCACTTAAACAAAAGAAATAACATGTCCGGGATTCCTTCACCGCTGAAATATGAAATACAAAAAGATGAATAGAAAGAATTAAGCAGATATTACGCAACAACATCGCTATAATACATACAAATCAACATACCTTATTGCACTCGTGGGCACAATGCTGAATGTTTGTCCTCCGATTGTTTTGATTTTATAATACAATTCAGTATTTAGCCCATGTGTCTTGAACTGAGAAACAACCTAAGAGAGCCTGGTATGAAAGTCATCTTGAACATCCTTAGACTGCTGCAACAATGCTTTACGAAATGGAGCATTCAGACATGTTTTCCAGTCATGAATCATGTCAACCTTATTCAAGGCAACGATGAATTGTTTGTTGGTGATTTTTAATAGATCGACTAAGTCTATAGTATGTGGCTGTAAGCCATCATGCATAATGTCAACAACCAAAATAGCAATATCACATAGATATAAACCCCTGAATGGTGTGTTATCAAGAATTAGCATACGTCTTTCAGCATCACCAGCAGGAAAATGTGCTGAAAAATGGGGAAAATTGTTGTTACATCGAATACAACCGAGAAGCATGGTTTTGCCGGTGTAAGCATCACATATGATGCAAGAAACAGGTTTCCGATTACTCGGTGGCTTAACAGTATCACCTGGAAAATCAAAGCAAAACAAAAACATCGAAGTTTATTATCATATTTCAAAGACTGCTAAAGCAGGTTGATTTTATTGATCATATTATAGCAGCATCAAGCATAATTCAAACATGTTGTCTTAAATAATTACACAAAATTCAAGCATAATAAAAATAATCAAACGATTTTAGCTACCATTACCTTTATTCATCTTCTTTGATGCCTTCACGATTTTTCAGATTAGGGTTTTCAAACCACTGTTTAACTTATTTCACGTATTTCTTCTTGTGGGAACCGGGCTGGGCCGGATAGGACCGTAATAGATTTCCAAATCTTTTCACCCAAGAGAGTGACTTATTTGACAAGTTATCACCTACACCGGCTAAGAACGTAACATATGTATGTTCTTAAAAAACCTAACATATATGTTACGACATGATGTGCTTGTACCAACCTCGGTAGGTTTAGCACCTAGGCCAACAAACAAAGTTCCTAAATTACTATTTATTTAAAAGATTAGTTTAATAATGTTTATTTACTTCTTGTTTTTTTAAGGGGATTTATTTACTTCTTGTTAGTAATTTTTGAGGACAAAATAACTAAAGTATGATCGATTTAAAAATCATGAAATTAAAATTCAGAAGTGCTATATGGTGCGAAGGCTTTTTCGCACATACAACACAAACACGAGCAAACCCATAAGTTGATAATAAAATGATTTAGTATTTTGACTTTGAGAAAAAGATATTTTATGTGTTTGTGAACAAATACTGTTCATTTACGTTTCCGCTCATACAACTTGTAGCCTTTTTGCAACTTGTATGTTTCGCCACCGCCGTTATCTATATGTTGCAATATCTTCCATATGTACGGTGCAAAGATGATCAATACCTCAGCCATATTTAGTGTGACTACACAATATTGTATCCAATGGCATGCAACTCTGCAGTGTGGCTGCCACTCTACAATGGCATGCAACTCTGCAGTGTGGCTGTCAAATGTCCATATTTTTTAAAGATAAAAGACAATTTTTTTTTTGCATTTTGCATTTTGCAACAATTTATAAAGTTAGGGGGCCAAAATCATGATTTTTAAAAAGTTAAGGAGACAAAGTGCATTTAAGCCTAAATACTCATTCTAATCTAGTGCATTTCATCACCAAAAAACACATTCAATCAAATTCATTCTATTTACACATTTTTATCATTTACTTATTTGCCTTGATTGTATGTATCTCTTAGTTTAGTTCAGCAGATCAATAATCCAGTAACACCGTATTTAAAGTTCTTTGGAGTAGTTAAGAAACTCATAGTTGAGGGTCATAATTCCTTCCTCAGTGTAATCACTTGAAAAGAATCACAATTCAAATGTATCGACCAATATCTTGACTAAATCTTTAGTTTAACAACAAACATAAATTTGGTGAACTCCTTGTAAATTTCAAAAAGTTTCAGAAAATAACAAAGTATATTAAAAAGTGTATGTTAAACGGGTTACACTTTTTTTTTCCCTTTTCATTTTAGTTAAATTTGATACAAGCTAACCATACGCTAGCAGCAGCTCATATACGCCTGCCACTTTTTCCCTATGTACTAGTTCAATTATTCGTGTGACTTATGAAAAAGAAGGGTGTCACCTTGTTTTTTGAAAGTACAAAACATGGCACATTGTAAATGAAACTTATGAAAGAAGGTGAGTACTATATATGAAACTGGATTTTGGATTACCTAGCTAGCCAGCCATGCTGAAAGTTGACCCGATCAATTTGGAACGTGGTATTAAAAAAATATACGGTTTGGATTACTTATTCCATATGGTAGGGTTTGTGGTATCTCATGTCCATACACACACACACTTGCTTTTGAAACAATTTAATTTAAAGTTTTAAAAAGGTGTTTACATTTTCATATTAAATAAGTCATTTATCTTTAAATTGTTTATACTGTTGGATGCATGAGCTTTCCTTCTATCTGTCCACTTCTTTTACAATATTGTGTACATGATTTTTTAATAATGTTTCACCACTCACTCACTCACAATTGGTCACTTAAGAGTTCACTCAAAAAGAAATTATTTAATCAGCAAATTATAAACTAATTGTTTTATGTAATTTTTTATTTTTAATTTATTTATTTATGAAATGTAATTTTGTTTTTGATTTCTCATTTTTTTAGACAGTTTTATTCCTTTAAGCAATCTGCACAATGCCGTAACAACATACAACTATCAAACTATCACATCTAAATTAAACCAAGAGATCTCTATTCTTCAGATTTTTATTTCATAAGTCATAAGTTTTATATATTACTCTTATACATGTTAAATAAATTATATTTGTGTATGACGTACTATCTATATAATAATTTATACAAAGAAACATAATCAAACATATATCTGCGTTAGTGCAATAGAAAAAGCGGACAGACGGACACTGGGAGTGTCCGTCTGAACGCTAGTTTATAGAATAATATTAATTAACCTTTGTTATCATTGCATATGGTGAGAGACATTTTTCTAAATTAGAATTATTAAAATCTTATTTGCGATCTATTATGTAGCAAAATAGATAAAATGGTTTTGCTTTGATTTTTAGTTTATGTAAAAGAAATGTAGTTCAAATCAAGAGGTAATATTTTGCCTCGGATACAATTCCCTTTTCAGGACAAGTCTAGGCCTTCTTATCAACAAAAAACTTATGTGCCTCCTAAAGGAAAGAGTCCTTATATTCATCCACATATGGAGAAGAATTATGTTATGTTTCTTCTTACAATGTTCTAATTGGTTTATGTTACAAGAATGCTCAAAGAGGTGGGCAACACAAGGATCAATCTTTTCAAAGTGTTTTTTCAGATAAAGGTACCAATCCAACATCATTTAAAAAGGTATCTATGTCACCTGTTTTAGGCAACCTTATTGATCAAAGGGAAACATGTCTAAAAATAAAATTGCTCGAAAAGAAATTTTTGAGAATTATAAATGTAGCATCAAACTTGTAAATATTACCATCAAACTTGTAAATATTACCATCAAACAATATGGCGATGATAAAGTTACTTATCAAAATTTTGTGGAAAAGTTTTTGGAACAATGACTAAAATCACCGATGTAAATCCAGTGGATTATCCAAATGATGATGAAGAAATTAATGATAATTTCGAATCAGGATTTTCTGGTAATTTACAAAACATTTGTGGGGTAAGTAAATGGTCCCCTAAATTAATGATATCAACATTTGATTTTAGTCCCCCTAAAATATTCTTTAAGCTTTTGGTGCCTCTAAAAAGTTTTAGAGGGACCAAAAACCTAAAGAATATTTTATAGGGATTAAAATTAAATATTGATATATTTAGGGGGACTATTTACTTATTTAACCCAAAGATTAATCACTAATATGGTACAAGCATGATTTCTTACGTTCCAAGATAAATTTATAAAGTCTTAATGGTGAACCATCTCATCTCATGATATTGATAATTTAGAGATCAATATTTTTTTCGTCTTAAGTCTTTAACCCAAGTCTAAGTAAAATGGTCCCATGATCCAAAGTTTGACAAAGTGGTAATTATATTATGAAATTAGGGATTGTTTAGTTAGAACTCAAATTCATGTTTTTCAAACAATTTTTTATAGACACATCTTATCAATCGTTTGAGTTTAATCGATTAATCATATTTACTCTAATACTTTATATAATGATCTCATTTTTAAGAGACATTTGATCTTGCCAAAAAACAGAGACATTTAAAACTCAAAATCAATTTTTATTAACTCAAATATCTCTTACAAATAGGAGCCAAACTAGTTTTAATTTTAATCATTTACCTATCCAAAATCACAATAATTGAGTGGATATGATCAACTTATAGAAGTAGAACTCAAGACTACATTTCATTTCATATGAGCCAACCAGTCCTAAAATTTGGATAAGAACTTCAAGTTCAAGACATGACAGACAGACAACCAAAGTTAATCATCACATGACAGCTATGAAGCATATATGTTCGAATTAGGTGTGTTTCACTGCCGAACACGTATTATGTCTGAAACTGACACATATCATATCCGAAACTGACACATGATACGATTATATTAAATCATATCATTTTTTTTATAAATTATTATGGATGTCGACGTGTCTATATCGGAATCGTCTTAGACTGTGCTTCATAGCATGACAGACAGACAACCAAAGTGAATCATCGTTTTGAGGTGGTCCTTTTATCATTTTGTCTGCATTTGCATGACTCACCAGACAGACACACAACACAAAAGACAGAGACAAAATTCACAAAAACCCACTTTCTTAGGAACTTATATTTCAGTGAAAATTTTTACACGAACCAATCCCATTTTTTTCTAACCACACTTTGTCTTTTTCTTCACCTTTATCACAGATTTTGTTCCATCCCATGCATTCACACTTCAAACAAAGAAAATACTAGTGAATACCCATTTTTCAACACCCTTTAAAGGTGGAATCTTTATTATTTATTTGCGTTAAAGAAACGCATAGAGGAAAGAGAAAATTGAAAAAAAGATTCAGTTTTTATTGTGTGTGATTAAAATAATATAAAAAGGTTTATGCCTTTTTACTTACCCTTATGGATTTGGATTAAGGTATAGTTTAATGGTGGATGGGTTGGTGAAGAGTGGCGTTTCAAAGTTGAATTCTTTTTGTTAAGTAGGGTCACCCCTTTTGTTGTGGTTTACGTTTTCTTCTTCAACAAGACTTCATTGGTTTTTGTTTTACTTCAAATCACAAAATTGGAATTTTTTTTTTGAGTGAAAAGAAAGATGGGTTCTTATGTAAATCTTGCAAGGAGGGCTGTGGAAACTGAGATGCCTATTATGGTTAAGGTAATTAAGGATTTTCTTTTTTTTGTCTCTCATTGGGATTTGATATGTTTAATGAGTATTTGGATTGGTGATCTGGAATTTGAGGTTGTGTTTTTGTGTTTTCAGATGCAGGAATTGCTACGAGGAGCTAAGAATGCTGTGTCTTTGGCTCAGGTTTGTTTTTAATTTTTTTTCCTGTTTCCAATGCTTGTTTTGTTAATATAGTAATGAATTTATGTGTGTTTTCAATGTTGGTATTATAAATTAGTCTAGCTTGGTTGTGTTGTGACTCACAACTTGTGAGTGTGTGTGTTTCCACTTTCCAATGTTAAAATTATAAATTAGTCTAGATTGGTTGTGTTATGTGTGTATGTTTTTCTGGTTTGCAATGTTTTCTGGTTTCTAATGTTTGAATTATAAATTAGTCTAGCTTGGTTGTTGTTGTTGTTGTCGGTTTGTGTGTGTGTGTTTTATGGTTTCCAATGTTTGAATTATAAAGTGGTCTAGCTTGCTTCTTGTTGTTGTTTGTGTTAGTAAGTGCATGTTTGGAATAGTGGTGAGATTGGAGGAATCACGGTGAGCCATTGCGAGTTTGGCAGAAAGTACACTTTGGAGATTCAACAAGATTACGGACGGTACCATCATGATTTTGCCAAACTCACCGCTTATACAAAGAGTTTTGAGAGAAGCTTCGTTAGCTTTTCAGATTTTCGTCGTACGTGGGGCCTGTTTGAATCCCATTTTATGGCTTCAATCTCAATGCAAGTGAGCGACATGAATGGAGATATATGATATATCTAGAAACGGGGTTTGATGAGCTCTCTTTTTGATAATTGTTTTCTGTACTTCCTTACTACATGAAATGTTTGCCATCAAATATCCCAAAATTGAAAAGGGGAGATCTTTTTTGTAATTGTATAGTACAACTTGCATTGTATAGTGCCTATGTTTTTAAAAATTGCTATCAACTAGCTGACTTTCTGTGCATTATTTGCTTCTTAGTTCTGTATGAAATGCAATTTTAATTAATTTGCTGAAATTTTTCTTCTGTAGGGGGTGGTTTATTGGCAACCTCCAAAGCAAGCATTGGATAAGGTGAAAGAGCTTGTGTATGAGCCTTCTATTAGTCGTTATGGTAACGATGAAGGTATTCCTGAACTCAGAGCAGCATTAGTGAAAAAGGTAAATGATCTAAAGCCTATTTAGATTAGCTTATTTGCACTTATTTATTGACATAAGCACTTTTGAGACTGTTTGAGAGAGCTTATGCAAACAATTTATGACATGTCCATAAGCTTTTTTCAACTTATTTTCATACGCTCTCCAATATAGCTTATGAAAACAACTTATAACTTATATAAAAACAATTTGACCGTATTTTATCTTATGTTATTGAAGTAGCTTATTCATAAGCACCTACACATTAAGTGTTTATGCAATAAGCGCTTAATTGAGTAGTTTATCCAAACAAAGCCCTAGTTTCTTGTTAGTGTGATTACTTTTACTTATAGGGAAGAACGAGTTGGGCCTTTAAACATCCTATTGACAATAATTTTTTGTACCTTAATTGATCCTTAGGATTTGTGTTTGCTCAATTAACTCATTTGCTTTTGTCACGCAGCTGCGTAATGAAAATAATTTGCACAAATCCTCGGTTATGGTTACAGCCGGTGCCAATCAGGTGATCAATCCCCCAGCCATATAATTTGCGATTAATGTTCTTTATTCTGTCATAACACGGAAAAGAGAAACACAATTCTGAAAAAAGTGAACCGTATAAACATTTCAGCATTCATTCGACTCATTTCTAAATATCTGCAGTGCAGGCGTTCGTGAATCTAGTTCTTGCTCTATGTGATGCGGGGGATTCCGTGGTTATGTATGCTCCTTACTACTTCAATTCATACATGTCCTTCCAAATGACTGGCGTTACCAATATACTAGTTGGTCCCGGTAACCCCGAAACACTTTATCCAGATGCAGGTAAAGTCATTGCACAATCTTGTCACTAGAAACTTGTTTATAACCATTGGACTAATAGCAAGCAAATCTATCGTTCCTTGGAGGGAGTTTTTTTTTTTTTTTTTTTTCTTTTTTGGGGTTTTTACTTATAAGAAACTGGATTGTTTAGTTATGAACTTGCTGAATTCTCAAAAAATTGATAAAAATGGTGAACTAACTATGTTAAACTAACAACTTTGTCAGGTAGATATATCAAATTTTATTGTGATAGGAACCAATTATACTGATAATAGGAGTGAAGAAGACTATCTCCTTACCACAAGTGAAAATTGAAATTCTTGGAAAAATAATAAAACAAATAGAAAAGAAGAATTGTTCCATTTTTTGTGTTTCGAATCCATCATACTTCATCTTGTGATATCATATATTGCTAAAATCCAACATTCTATAGTAAAATGTTCTGATGAGTATATTTCTACATGTGTCTCTCATGATACATCAAGAATCTTAGAAGATTATTTGATGTCTGATAGACAATAGCTTTTTAAGTGTGTAGTAGATGAGAAAAGGGGACATGCATTGTTAGTGTAAGTAAACTAGTTTTACACTTGTGTCCAATGAAAATCCAATATTGTAGTTATTTTCAAATTGCAGTTAGACATTGGACTTAAGTGACAACAACATGAGTTTTTATTAGATGTCGATGTAAAACTAGTTTACACCGATAATGCATCTCCATTAGTTGTGTCTGATTTTTTTGTTTAAAAATACATTTGAATTTTCTTGATTTTTCAGACTGGTTGGAAAAAGTGTTAACGGAAAGTAAACCTGTTCCGAAGCTAGTAACTGTGGTAAATCCTGGCAACCCAACTGGAACCTACATTCCAGAGCCTCTTCTAAAGGTCTCTTTCTCAATCTCTTCTGAAAATTCGCCATTCAAGTTTTCTTTCTATGGCTTGTTTTGAATCTGCTTACGTGCTATATTATGTCTATATTCCAAATGATATATTCATTTTCTCAAGAATCTTATTTTGCAATTTCTAAACAAGTTCTTTTTCTAAATTGGCCAGAGGATTGCAAATCTGTGCGAGAAAGCTGGCTCTTGGCTTGTTGTGGACAATACATATGAGTAAGTCTTTACCATCCTAATGGAAATTCCTCTACATTATGAAATAAATCAGAGAGTGAGAGAAAGAGAGAGAGAGAGAGAGAGAGAGAGAGAGAGAGAGATGCTTATGTCCTTGTTATGCTGCATAGTCCTTTGATAACAATACTAAAATTGAATTAATGGGCGGTATTCTTTGCTTTTTTGCACATCATTGTTTGTAGATCTGAAATTTGAGGATCTCTTATTGTCCTATATGTATACAGGTACTTTATGTTTGATGATTTGAAACACACTTGTGTGGAAGGAAATCATGTAGTGAATATTTTCTCTTTTTCAAAAGCTTATGGAATGATGGGATGGCGAATTGGATACGTAAGTGAACACTTATACTTACTATGTCTTTATTTTCATCAGCATGAGAGCAAAACACTGAACTTTATATGTCCAATTGACAAATTTTTACGAAACATTGAATTTGTTAACCATGCTATACAACTATTGAATGAAATCTACAACATGTAGTGATGTCCTGTTGGATTTGTGGTATTATTGATAGGGAAATTTGCTCTAGGATCCTTTAACTTAATATTTTGTAACAATGTAGTCATTTTATCTTTTCTGTGTGTTAAGTTAGTTATTTTTTCGTGTCACGTTTTTTATGTTTAAAAATGTCAAAACAATGTTGGACAAAGTCTAATTTTTCATCCGGCTAAAGTCTTACTTGACCATTCAAAAAGGTTAATTACATCTTTAATCCATCATAATTACATCGCAATTACAGTTGCATTCCCTACTTCATTAAAATTAACATATTGTTTTTTAGTTTTTTTATCTGAGATTGTAGCCTCCATGTTTGTCAACTTGGGTCTATACTGGGTACTGAGCGGTGAAACCTTTTCTGTAGCAACTGATATATTATACACTAAGATATGCACCAGTAGTTTGAACTAAGTATTTGATTATTGCAGATAGCATACCCTTCTGAAGTAGAAGGACTTGGTTCCCAACTTCTCAAAGTCCAAGACAACATTCCAATCTGTGCTTCAATAATTTCACAACACCTTGCACTCTACTCCTTAGAATTGGGACCTGAATGGGTTACCGAACGAGTAAAAACTCTTGCGAAGAACAGACAAATTGTCCTGGAGGCCCTTTCTTCTCTTGGAGAAGGTTCTATTAAAGGAGGAGAAGGAGCTATATACCTTTGGGTGAAGATTCCAAGCGGACACGGTTACGATGATTTCGAAGTTGTTCGCTGGCTAGCTAATAGGCACGGGATTGCTGTTATCCCGGGAAGTGCATGCGGTGCTGCTGGAAATCTTAGAATTTCGTTTGGAGGCTTGACTGAAAATGATTGTAGAGCAGCAGCTGAAAGGCTTAAGAAAGGTTTGGAAGAATTGGTTGCACATGGTTTGGTACAAGACTAGTAACAAAATAGTTTCATCTCAAAAGAAATTTATAGAAAGAAAAGTCCATTTGCCAGTGGAGAAAATTTGCAGCTGGTGCATTTGAATAAATGTTAGGATTTTATTTTCAGCCTTGTTAAGTTGGAGGGTACTAACAAGGTTTAATAATTTTCATTTTGAAAAGTAGATAAATGCATCATAGACTTATTTTCATATCAATTGATTTTTATATGTTTATGCTTCATGATTGGATTGATATATGCTCGTGCACGCGCACACACAAAGAATACTCTTTCACAATGGTAATAACTTATCAACTGAGTACTTAGACTCTTCTGCTAATAATATATCAAAATGACTGATCACACTCTTTAGAGCATGGTCGAATCTGCATCGCATACATGTTGAATGCGCGTTGACTGAACTCTCCAATGTGTATGTCCAACTGTGTTGTGTCGTCGTGCTTTTATTGATCATGTCTCACCATCTAAACTTCTCTAGCTGTTATTAATTCTCTAAGATTTGTGTGTACAATTGATTTTAGAAAATGTAATGTTGCTTTCACATTATTTTTGTTTTGGTGGTTGTGTATAAAACAATGAAAAAATTATGACATATTTGATTGCATATTATGCTTTCTATTTTTAGAAATTTAAACAAACAAAAAAAATATTTTGTGTAGGTGATTTGTAATTATTAGTATTCAAAATTTGTTCTTAGAACAAGAAAACAAGAACAATCTAGGCTAACTTTTGTTTCCACTTTCTATTTTCTTAAAATAGATTGATGATTGCTGAGAGTAACTTTATGATGGAATAGTGGTTCTTCAATCATTTAGGATCTTTATTTTTTTTTAGGGGCTTGTTAGGATCTTTATGTATTTCTATTTTCTTAATTCTATATTTAAATGTTCAATTTCTAATTGTTTTTTTGTCAACTAGTCTAATAGCTAGAAATTCATTTTTATGATGAATAAGTAAGGTGTCAGGAATTTGTATTGTCCCTACCGACATAGCTATAAGTTCACGAAGACTCAATTTCATTAATTTTACTATATTATCATAATTAAATTCGACTATTAATGGAAAAAATACACCAGCAAAATTTTACAGCACATGTTATTAATTTTAATGTAGTAAAAAATTGTTAAATTTAATTCTTCAACGTAAAAAATTGAACAATTTTGCAGTACATGTTACTTAGATTAATTAAGGAAGGGTCAACTAACTGTTGTGTTGAATCAATTATCATCTGCACATGGCATGCTCAATTATAAAGACAGCAATGATCACTTATAGTATGATTAGCATAATTCACCCACCCATTGAGTTCAAATCAAAAGGAGGATAGAGTGAAACAACGGACAAAATGTAGTGTAGGAATAATGTTAGAGTTTTACTTTACCCAACGTGTTGCCTTCTCGCGCGTGCTGCAAAAATTTTAAAAATACCCCTGGTTCGGATTACGTTTTCTGAACCAGATTGTTAGTGTTTCCGGAAAATAAAATCTGGATGCATACGCTATGAAATTTTGTGTCTTTCTTTGATGTCAAGGGTCTATGTTGACCGTTATACGACCCCCGCATAAGTTGAAATGGAATTGCATGGGTCGTATGAGCGGTCAACAATGACCATGACACCACAAACACTCCTAAAAGCTACCTAAAAACTAATTTTTTTTGAAGAAAATGTAAGAAAGGAGGTGAAGAAGAATGAAGGAAAATGTTGAAGATCCAAGCCTTTTTATATCCTAAAACAAGTCCTAGGTCATTTGAAAGTCAAGGAAAACGTGTTTTTCATTCAAAACGGTCCAAAAAAAACGCATTAAAACTCCACTAACCGGCCAAACCTTTGGTGAAACGTCACCAACCAAAATGTTACTGAGGGTTTCCGGATTTTATAATCTGGAATGCATGAAGTTATTCCGGATTATAAAGTCCGAATTGCACCAGACCCTTTATTTGGATCGTTTTCGTTGCGAATGCCTTGGAAAATAATAGAACAAAGGTACATAACATAAATAGAAGCAACATAAGACAAATAAACAGTTAAAAAAAAACCATAATAACAGAAATGTTGAATCTTTTGGGAAGGCGTTTTCAAGAGGATTTCTTTGAGTTAGATTCTGCTGCCTTGCCAAATGACATATTCATCTGGCAGGCAGCAAGATCTAACTCATAGCAACCTCTTGATATTTTTGAGTTATCTATCTATCAAGGAGGCAACCTTAAATCTATATATTTTTGAAAGCATGCTGAGGATCTTAACCATGCTGCCACATAGAGAGCAATCTATTTGTCACATAGAGAGCAATCTATTTTGCGGCAGCATGACAAAGATCCTCAGCACAATGACAAAAATGTTCATGGTCTCTTTGATGTGTTTGTTTGTATTTTTGACAGCATGCTGAAGATCTTTATCACGCCGTCAAATAGAGAGCTATCTATTTGCAACAGTGTGAGAAAGATCCTCAGCTTAATGACAAAAATTTACATGATTTTCTTTGGTGTGTTTGTCTGTTTTGCTGGTATTGAAGCTGAAAATCGGAGACGGTGTATTTATAGAGGTCCTTAGATGTTGTGGATCACATAAACTCTTGGTGCAATGTGGTCCATACAAAAGAATCTTATGCTGAAGTATTCCGGATTTCGTTTTCCAGAATACACTTACGCCCCATGTTCACCAGTATCGTATTAATCCGAAAAATATATTCCGGAAAACAAAGGTGCATTTCAGATTGTATTTTCCAGACTGCATCAGTGTCATGTCCGGTGGTCTGCACCACAAGCAAAACGTTTTTCAAACGTTTTTTGTCGGTGGTCAAATAAAAAAAACGCGTTTTACCACGTTTTTTGACTACATTTATGGCCTCCCAACCGTTTTTTGACCCACCCTCCCTATAAATAGCCCTCCAAACCCCACCATTTCTCACACCATCCTCTCCCACCCTCTCCTCCTCTTCTACAACCATGGTTTTCCTTCGTTGGCCTTTCATAGAAACATGCCTCTTTGAAAATTTTCAGGGATTGTATGAACAATCAATAGGGCTCAGGGGCATTGTTTTCTTCTTCCCGCCCTTCTTTTTCCTCCTCCCATGTTTTCCCTCCAACACTAAAGCTACTGGTATGTCCTATCAACCGGAGCCATTGGTATAACTTACCCCCTAGAAACAGTTTTAGGTTCTTATGTAAAAAGCTTAAAAAACTTCAACATTATTGTAATGTATTATTCAAATATCAATAAAATGAGTTGTTTTTATCTTTTTATTTTTGTTTTATATGTTTATTTGCATTTATTTTACGAATTTCAAAGCTTAAAATTGTAAAAGTTCTGGAAAAAGACCATTCCGGAATTTAAAATCCGGATAAATCTGGAAAACATTAACAATTCATTCCAGAAAACGAATTCCGGATCAAGGGTAAAAGTGAACAAAAATAGGGCACGAGGAAAGACATAGGGTGGAAAAAGTACCTAAATGTTACGAATGTTACGTTGCAAAAAATCAACCCCAAATACCTAAATGAAGAAAACATCATATATTTCAAAAACTAAAAACCAAAATCACAAATTTAAAAAGGTGAAATCAAAATCATAAATAACAAAAGAATAAAGAATCAAAACTTTAATCAAGTCAAATTACCAAAAAGCAAAAGAATCGTTAGTTAGTAGAAAAAGCAAAAACAGGCCAAGTTTGGTACTAGTTTTTGAAATTCAAAAAACCCACGGGCCCACATTTCAAATCCTCAAAAGCCCATCAAAACCCAACCAACCAACCAAACCGTCGGTCGAACAAACAACCAGCTCAGTTCAGAGAAAGAGAGAGAAAACAATGGCCGGTGGTGGTGGTTCTTCATTGGCAGGTTTGCAAGATCATGTCAAGTTAGCAAGAGATTACGCTCTTGAAGGTCTCTATGATACTTCTATCATCTTCTTTGATGGTGCTATTGCACAAATCAACAGGTTCTTTTTCTTTCATTTTTATCTTTTTTTATACTAAAGTTTGTTCTTTTACTTCATTTTAAATAATGGGTTTTGATTATTTTTGTATTTTGAGGATACCCTTTTGTTATTTTGATGTTTGTTTCCCATTTTCATTGTAAAGTTTGTTCTTTTGTTTTATTATAAATAATGGGTTGAAATTGTTTTTGCATTTTGGCATTACCCATTTAATTAATTTGTTGTTTATTATATATAACAAATTAGCAGTAATTGAAAAATGATTTACAATTGACTTGATTCATGAATGAGATGTTGGAATTCTTTGTATGTTGAATGATGACAGTAATTGAAGTTTTAAGTTGATGGATCTTTGGCTGTGTGATTATAATTAGCAACATTTCTTGATATGAATTAATTGGAGTTTTGAGTTGGACAAAACTTAGATGCATTTTGGATTTTCGTACTGTTTAAAATACACCTTTTGTGGTTATAACAAACTATGAGTAGTTAAGAACCATACGAAAAGCACCAAAGGGAATGCACCTAAGTTTTATTCTTTTAGGCCTTGTGTTGTAGTTAGTTGGTTTGGTATTCTTTTAAGTAGTTGATGAGATGTTAGAACTTAGAATTAGAACTATTTTTGTATTGAATTATAACAGCAGTTGATGTGTTAAGTAGATGGATCTTTCGATGTTTTAAGTCATGGATTTCAGGAAATCATGGGTAGTTAAGTTAAGAACCATGCGAAAAGCACTTAAGGAAATGCATCTAAGTTTTATCATTTTAATTGTTGTGTTGTATTTAGTTGGTTTGGTTAATTGTACCCTAGATTTGTGCTGTAGTTAATTGAAGAAGTTTGAAAAATCTTGTGTGATTTCAGGCATCTAAACAGTGTTGATGACCCTTTAATTCGTGCGAAATGGATGAATGTTAAGAAAGCTCTTTCGGAGGAAACTGAAGTTGTAAAGCAACTAGATGCGGATAAAAGGGCGTTTAAGGATAACCCGATTGGAAGACGTCCTCCGTCTCCTCCAATTTCTACTAAATCTTCATTTGTTTTTCAGCCATTAGATGAGTATCCTACTTCATCTAATTCTTCCTTCGATGATCCCGACGTGTGGAGGCCACCTAGTAGAGATACTAGTAGAAGACCCGGAAGGGGTGGTCAAGTGGGTACTCGCAAATCTAATCAAGATAGTAAATGGGCTCGAGGTGCTACGACAAAGACAACAAGCACCACTGGCCGTGGCGCAAAGGCCGGTGGTGCTACTAGCAGGACTAACTCAGGGGCCCGAGGATCAACTCCTGTAAAGAAAGCTGGTGCATCTGGAAAGTCTAGCAACACAGATGCAGTTGTAAGTTTCAATTTCTATGGAGCATTCTGCTGGACTACATTTTCTTTATCACATTGTGTTGTTACAAGAAGTTATTCCTACGTATTATTTATTCGGTGGACTCAACAAAATATTAATTATGTGTATGATCCTACAGAACCATAATTGAATAAGTTCTTCTGAGCATTTTGCTTTTTTTATTTTTTGCTCTATTTACTTTACTTTCTGACCCAAAAAGAGTATAGAATGATGGGCTTTATGAGAGGTTTTGGCGTGTCCAAGTTTCTGACACACTGCAGCATCATAAGTTTATCCCTGACTACTGTTTGGATCGTTTGAAAAAACATCAACCTTGCATTTGTTGTTTTGTCCTCATGGTTTTGAATGGTATCTGTACTTTTATAGAATGGTGATGGTGAAGATGGGAAGTCAAATAAGAGAATATACGAAGGTCCTGACCCTGAATTGGCTGAAATGCTTGAAAGGGATGTGTTAGAAACCTCTCCTGGAGTGAGATGGGATGATGTTGCAGGTCTTACTGAAGCAAAAAGACTTTTAGAAGAAGCCGTTGTGCTTCCCTTATGGATGCCTGAATATTTCCAGGTAACCTTAGACAATTCTCACTCCAAATGTTCTCAGAAAAACCTGCTTGTCCGAAGTTTAGAATTCGGATAATTGTGGTTTATTTATATGAGACTCTGTAATTGTTATCATGATAGTTAGTTTTAATGTTTAGACCCTGATTGGCTTTTTAATGAACAGATCTTGCATATATTTACTTTGCAAATAAGACTGATTTATGAAATTATTATTGCGAATAGGTTCATGCTAATAGGTTTTTTTAACTGCTTCATTTCTAGGTCCATTCTATTAGACTTGTTCCGTTGTGCTCATTATTTCTGTTTTTTTTTCAGGGAATTAGAAGACCTTGGAAAGGTGTCCTTATGTTTGGTCCTCCCGGAACTGGAAAGACACTTCTTGCTAAAGCAGTTGCTACTGAATGTGGGACAACTTTCTTTAATGTTTCTTCTGCTACTTTAGCTTCTAAATGGCGTGGAGAAAGTGAGCGAATGGTGCGGTGTTTGTTTGATCTTGCTAGAGCTTATGCACCAAGTACAATTTTCATCGATGAAATTGATTCTCTATGCAATGCTAGGGGGTATGTCTGTTTTTGCTATTTTAGAATCCATCACACATAATTTTTGGAACTTGTTTATACTTCTAGTTTTTTTAATCTTCATTCAATTTGATTATATAGTTTTTTCTAGGTTGTGTCATGTTCATTAAGTAATAGAGATGTCATTTTTCATCTATCTTGACTTGGGTTCACTCTTAATTTATACTCTATCTGGACTCTAGTATTATGTCACAATCTTATAGAATTGACTTGTTTCATCAGGGCTTCTGGAGAGCATGAATCATCTAGAAGGGTGAAGTCTGAACTTCTAGTTCAGGTTGATGGTGTAAGCAACAGTGCAACAAATGAAGATGGCAGCCGAAAATTAGTAATGGTCTTGGCAGCTACTAACTTCCCATGGGACATAGATGAGGCACTAAGGTTTGTATTTGGTTTTCTGTATTCTTTTCTGAACTATTTATATAGCAAGTGATAAAAACTTTTGGTTGGTTAGTTATCTGTATCTGAGATATCTTTAAAGGTAATAATAGTCTACACTTTCTGATCCGATTTCATGTTTAATGTAATGCAGGAGGAGGCTGGAAAAGAGAATATATATTCCTCTTCCAAATTTTGAGAGTCGTAAAGAGTTGATCCGGATAAATTTGAAGACCGTTGAGGCAAGTAGTGGTTTTTCATTATTTTCTTAGCTTATATAGGATTTTGAGCTTGACCCTTGTAAGTTTTGCTTTATAAAGGTGTACCAAATTTCTACTATGAATATCATAAATTATAGTATTGCATTATGTTTAATTTCTTAGGATTTAAATTGCCAACAAAACAAAAAATGGCATTGAGCATTTAACAAGATAATAATATTCTTTTGTGAATGTTTTTTTTTTATATTTGGAGTTGTTGATTAGTCACTAAACTTAGCATAAGTGCAGTTTATTGAAAGGGGGCAGATTCACTTATGCTAAAACAATAAAACTTGATTTTTATATTTATAACTGATCATATCATCTTGCATCAGGTGGCTGCTGATGTCAACATAGATGAAGTGGCTCGCCGGACTGATGGCTATAGTGGAGATGATTTGACAAACGTCTGTCGCGATGCTTCCTTGAATGGAATGAGGCGGAAGATAGCAGGAAAGACTCGTGATGAAATTAAGAGTATGTCTAAGGATGAGATTTCAAAAGATCCTGTTGCCATGTGTGATTTTGAAGAAGCATTGGTAAAGGTCCAACGAAGTGTTTCACCGGCTGATATTGAACGCCATGAGAAGTGGTTTCATGAATTTGGATCAGCATAAAGACACACCAATGGTAGTGTTAGTTTTATTTATACTACCACTTTGGTTCTCTGTTGTGTGGATGAGTTGTCTGTATTGTTTGTTGATATTTGACTTGTTTTCAGTTTCATTGTTGTTTTATGGTGTTGGAGGATTTTCAATTGTTAATTTGTATCTGTGACTATTGAATATTGATGTAATGTAATCTAATATGATTTTAAAGCTGTTACTCTCTCATTATGCACTAAACCTTGAATTCCAACTTAGTTATCTTTCTATCTAATGTTAGTTGCCATGTAAATGAACATGCAACTTCTGCTGTTGGTATATCTTAAAGACAAATCACACCAATTTAATTGAATAGCTTATAAATAAGTGCTTATCATGATAAACACTTATGCTATAAGCTGCAAATTAACTTGTAAACCTAAGAGATGGTTTGAATCTCCAAAGATGACAACTTTACTTGCCATACTATAAGGCACAACATGGCAAGTTTGTACCCTCTCATAACAACCAAAGAAAATATTGAGTATTTTGTCTTTCTTTTGTATAGAAAGTTGTTCTTGTTTAGTGCCGAATTATTTGGTTGTGTATTTGCATAATTAACTACGTACCATCTCATTTGAGTACAAAATTAGTCTTGTAATTAGTATACGACATTAAACCTATCCCTTTCAATTTAATATTTCTTAAGCTTAATAAACTCTTAACATTGCATAGGACTCATCACTTCTTATGGTAGTTAGGCTATAAATATGAAATATGAGCTTATAATTACATCTTCATTTTAAGTAGTTATTCATAGGTCACATCGCTTACAAAAATTACTCATTCTTCAAATTATAATTATTATTTCATTCTATTCTCACCAATGGAAATGCTCAAATGGAGAAGTTTCACCCTCATATCATTTTATCTAATCTATCTCTTCACATGCTACAATGATGTTTCAGCTACTTCAGCACAAATAATGTCCAACACAAAACTAGGTACGATTAATCTTGAGAATATATATACAAAAGAAAGGAAAATGCTCAATATTTTGAGTATTAGATATGTCAAATTTAATGATCTATTGTTATTTTTTTCTTATTTTCATATATCATTTAAAAAAATTTATTAGTTGTTTTTTGTAGCTAATACATGTAATGTATATACTACCATGGTGGTGTATTTGTGCAGATGATATTGATAATATTATTGACATATGCGGTTTACCATTATGTGGAAAAGGAAAATGTCAGCAACACCCAGGATTATTCAATTTTACATGTGATTGTGACTCTGGTTGGAAGACGTTAAAAGTTGGTCCCATTGAATCTTGCGTTCTTCCTAACTGTGAGTTATTTTTCATATTCATGAAACTTGGAAGTTATTGAGAAATGAAAATATTATATAAATGAATGATGATTTTTCACTATAAAAGTAGAAAACATTGCATATAATATGACATTAAAATAAGGCAACATTATAAGCCTTTAATTTATTCACAAAAAAATAAATATAGCCTTAATTTTCATGAAAACAATATAAGTGAAATTAAATTAAACATATTAGGTATTGTTTTTGCCGCCTTATTTTTGTCTTTAATTTATAAATAAACGTTGTGTTTTTCACCATGCTTTTTGCTTTTAAATATTCTTGTTTGTTTTCTACCAACTTGGACACATGATCTTGCTTGTATTGTTTTTTTTTTTCACTACCAAAAAAAGTTCTTTTGAAGTTTTTTTTAATAATACCTTTTGAAGCATTTTAAAAAAATTGAAAACAATAAATTAATATACGTAATAATTTTATAAAGTTATGGTTATTTTTTAGAGAAAAAAAATTAAAACTACATTGAAAATTAATAGTGACACTATTTTTTGGTAGCAAATGTGAAAGTTTATATAACCAAGGGAGTATAAATGTGAAAGTTTATATAACCAATCCAAGGGAGTATAATTTTATTTTATCTAAATTAATTATGAATGAGAGTTGCAGGTACTGTTAATTTGGAGTGTGGCGATGGAAAACTGCCAACCGCACAACCCCAACTTCCAACTGATACAAACCGTAAGCTCATCACAATGCCTTCTTATTAAATTTGCAATAAATAAATGTTCCCTATAGTTTTGAATTGTTACATTTGAAATTTAGTACATAAGCTAATTTCAGTGTTTTATACTACACAGCATGTTTGTTTAATTTGTGTGGAGATGGAAAGTGTGTAAGAGATGGCTCCGACTTTAAGTGTCAATGCAATGAAGGTTCAGCCAATATTCTTAATGAACCTAAGATGTTTTGCATGAAAAAATGTAAGCTGCTTATTCTTATTTACCCTTTTTTTTGTTGCTTAGTTTAATTTGATCCATTGACCTTTTGATTTTATATAATGTTTTTCATGCTTGATTAGCTTGAACTTGTTTTTGACTTTAATTTCCAAAAGGGTGATATTATCAATCCTTTGTTACTAAAAAAACAACCTATGTTTCTGGAAGTCACCTTTAAGCAACAAAGATCGTTTGAAAGTGTACTTTTAAACAACACAAAATTATTTTCTTTTCATATGAGCAAATCCGAATTCATGTTGAGAGTGGAGAAAGTAGCGTGTTGTTTTTGAAAGTGTGTTATTTGAATCGGTCCAAGATAATAACAACAAGACCTTGTTTTATGCCCTTAATCTTCTCTTTAGCCTACATTACCTCTATTTGATACCTAACAAAAAATTTACATGAGAACTTTTTCTTTTTCCTTTCATAACTTAATCACTCTAATACTAGTTTAGCTTTAAATATAAGTGTATGTTTGGATTGTCGATAAGGTTGATAGAATCACGATGAGTCACACGATTTTGACAAAAACACTTAAAAACTTCAACAAATCACAAAACCACTATGATTTCACCAATCTTATTGTGAATCCAAACATGTACTCACATTGTCAAAAATTTACCCTACTTATTGTCTACATTTGTTATACAATAAGATAGATTATGATTATATTAACTGTCACAGTCTAACATAAGTGTTTGGTGCATAGTGTATGTGAATGTTATAAACTAAGATTATCAAGTTCGATTCCTAATGATGAAATAAGGATTATTATTAATATAGTAAGCATACAACTTTGGTATACATAAACATAAGAATATATTAACCTTGAGCTTTTTTACTCAAAAAAAATAAAATTAACCTTGAGCTTTTGAGTAGGTGGCGTGGGAGGAGATTGTGCTGGTCTAGATCTTGGTGGGTTCTTCGCACCAGAAGTTCCACCTCCACCTCCACCTTCACCTCCACCTCCAAATTCAGGAACTGGTAAGTACTTTATTCAAATTATCAGATAAATTTGCTTGCTTCCTTAGATTTTTCATAAAATGTGAAGCATGAAAGGTCTTAAATTCTACCATTTGATCATAAAACTCAAACCATACATGATATTTCACATTATAAAATTTTATAAGCTTTTCAATAATTACACATTCAAAAGTATTTTTTTAACACCTGAAAATTATAACAAACCATATCCACCAGAAGCTGCACCTCCACCTGCAACTCCAAATTCAGGGTCTGGATCCTCTGGAACTGGTAAGTATTTTATTCAAAATCTCACATAAATTTGCTTGACTACTTAGTTTTTTCATAAAATGTGAAGCATGAAAGGTCTTAAATTCTACCCTCTAATCTTAAAACTCAAACTATATCTGATATTTCAAAATTATAAAACTTTACAAGCTTATCATTAAATTATGCCTATAGAAATTTATTTATGTGCATATAATTAAATTAAATTAATTTATGTATATGACAGGGTCAGGTGAAATGCTGAACTGCTCAAAGAAACTTTATATGCTGGCTATAATGATCTTAGCAATGATATCCCAAAGCTGGATTTGAAAGGGAACATTGAAGTGCTTGTAGACTATTTCAAAGGAACACATAATTTCATTTTCTTTTTTCCATTTTCCATATAAGTGTCCTCTTTTCATTTTAATAATATAGTAGTTTTGACATGTGATCATTAAATAAATTTTATTGATTATCTATGTATTATGTTTCACTCATGAAACTTGACCCTCCAAAGAAATACTATTAATGATGCAAAAGTTTACATTTCAATTGTTTTATTCATGATGGCAAGTAGTATAAATAAAGTCTTAAACAAAAAGATATATAGTATTAAATTAAGGAAAATGCTAAAGAGTGCCCTTAAAGCATTGGTTAAGAAGACAAACTTAGAAATGTTGTATTGGAAAATGGTAAAACGTTATGGATTTGACTTTTTAAAAGTTAAAAAATTGTTGAATTCAATACAAACTTACTATTTTTAGTTTCCTTAACTAGTGCCGGGCACTGGTTAGCAAGACCCTTAAATTAATCAAATTGTAAACAGCATGTATGATCAATCAACTAGAATAATAGATTTACTGATATGTATGTCCTAGATAGACAAAACTACATTCAATCATCCTCATGAATTTAAAAATGCTACACTTTGTAATTTTTCCCACTCCTAAAGATAAGGTTAAGCTTATTGTACTAGAGAAAAGCCAGAATAAATGGCTTCTCTTTTATCTAAATAATTACTACAAATGTCATATAAGATTTTCACCATCTTATAACTGGTTTCAAAGAATTGGCTTTGGCCAGTAAATAATGTTCTAATGGTATTTACTGTTCTGAAGGCACCAGCTTCTTCAGCTCTTTTTTATTTACCTGAAATTTCAAACAAAGAACAATTAACTTTCCTTCCTCAAGAATATTTTGCGATGAAATGACAAGGAGAACGATTTGTGTTTACGACGGCATATAAGGAAAAGTAACTTACCTTCCCCATTGCATTGCGAGGGAGCGTCTCCCACACGATTAGTCGAGTTGGTATCTAACAAAGATATAAAAAACATTAGAAAAATTTACTTTTGAAACTCTTGTAAGTAGTCTTTGATGATTGTGATGCATCAAGGAAATACAATTGACGGAATATAGAAATAGCACAAAAAATATCAATGTTGTCAATTGCGGATTGTAAAACACAGTAGTTTGTTCAAATTCTGCTACGCTACATGCACTTCTCGTGCTAACAATGGCCATTCCACCATACCTTGTAAGGTGCAAGTTTATTCTTGGCCCAGTTGGATAATTCTTCAAGGCTTAGAGAAGGTTTTGACTCTTTATTTTGCTTCTCCTTTGGCACGATAATCGCACAAACAATTTCTCCATAGTCTTTGTCCGGTAAGCCCAAAACGCAACATTCTGAGACAGTTGGATGCTGCAAAAAGGTACTGATTGTGAATATCATATCATAAATTATACAAATATATAAGGGTTCGTTATTAACAACTAACAACCATGGGATGAGAAAATCATAGCCACTTGCCTCTAATATTACTGATTCAATTTCTAATGCAGAAAGCTTATAGCCACCGCTCTTGATTATATCTGCGTTAGTACCTGATAAAAATTGGAAAATAAACACAATAAGTTTTACTGTCATCATAATCTAAATCCTACTAGTGCTACTTTGTCGCCAATAAGACTGTAAAATTATTCAGATGAAACCACATGTCTTAGTTATTAGCAATTTAGGTTGTTTCTTTGACAAATTGCTGATAACGCTTTAATCCTGCCTATGTTAGCCTTGATATGCATAGCTAAAATCAAGCCCGGATAAAAAGGAGAGGGTTGAGTTAGGTAGTCGACAGCCGGTGTAAAACCTAGTCGAATCTCTATGACATGGATCTTGTTGGAAGATTCATTTTGGAAAAATGAAAAGATCCAGCTCAAGGATAACATCTTAGGAATTCAAATTTGGTTACATAACTACACATGAGAATCATACATCATACATGGAGAAATATAAATTTCCTTACGTCCTAAAATGATGAAATATCCATCTTTATCCGTAGTAACTGCATCTCCAGTCTTAAAGAATCCATCGTCTGTAAATGATTCCTTTGTTACCTGCATGGAAAAAAAATACAAATTTATTAGAAGCAGATATTACATTTCTTTTACCGTTTTCTATCCTTAGAATCTTGGACTGTCTGTAACTGAAATTGATATAGTATTTCTATCCTTAGAACAAATTATGTCCTCAAGTAACTAAAAAAATGTGCGATGTTATGATTGTAATGGTGCATCATAACATCGTAAGGAATTGTTTGTAGTACTGAAAAAGATTAAAAGAAAAAGCAACAGTTATCACTAACTAATGATTTCAGAATCAATAAATGTCTGAAATTAACATTCTGCAAGTACCTCAGGAAGTTTCCAATATTCTTTAAACGATGAAGGGCTTTTAACGCAAAGCTCACCAGCTCCAGTTTCTTCATTCTCATGCTCTTCATCTACAAGAATCTTGACCTGTCATGCATACACAAAATCCAAGATATCACCATCTTTCACATTGAGCATTAATAACACTACGCAACTTCATCATCCAGGGTTCTTAGTAAAAATCATTGATATTTCACACGCATTTTTAAAGTTTCAGTCATATATTACTTTCTTGAATGGTCTGCTTCTGTCTCATATTAAGTGTTGTTCAAGGTTCTGCACAGCTCTAAAGAAAACTATTGAGTATACTAATTTCTTTTTATAAAATGAGCTTTAATTACTAAAGTATCCTTTCGAGTAATAGTTAGTGGAGATACAATAAAAAAGGGTATATTAGTGGAAAAAAAGTAATTAATACTTCATCGATAATCTAAATTGAAAAATAATGAGAGAAATATTTCAAACATGGCACTTAATATGAGACATAGGGAGTAGAGCATAAACAGATCACACAGCAGTGGTATGAGAGATCAAAAACTCCATTTTCTGTGATTAGAAGCAAATGGAAAAGTGCAAGCTCAACTAACCTGCACACCAGGAAATGGTTTTCCGACGGTGCCTGCTTTGCGCTCGCCATTCAATGGATTTGACAACGCCATGACAAACTAGAAACATCGATACAATAATGTAAGGTTCTAAAAATTCAGTACGAAATTAATGAGAATTGTGTATATGATTCTGTACAAGTCGAAGAACTTCAGCTAAAATGATTTGCTAAGAAGTTCAAGAACATAACATGAAGTTTACTTACTTCAGTCATGCCATATCGCTCCAGTAAGCGATGGCCAGTGATGGATTCCCATTCTTGCATAACAGGTTGAGGAAGTGCAGAGGATCCACACATCTGAATAATAGAATGATAATATATCAGATTTTTGAGATTGAGAATGGTAGTCATCGCACATTAACATAAATAAATTGCAAGTGAGCCATGCATGGTAAATCACCATACCACCATGGCCCGGCTTGGATAAACAACTTAGTTTTACATTTTAGCATAAGTGTTTATCATATAAGTGCTTATGTATAAGCTATTTCTATAACAAAAAATAAAACAAAATAAAGTCAAACTATTTTCATACAAGTTATAAGTTGTTTTCATAAGTTTTTTTTTTTTTAGAGCTTATAAAAATAAGCTGAAAATAGCTTATGGACATGTATTTCCATAGGCTCAAATAATCCAATCTAAACAAGCCCTAAAATAAACATTGATGAAGTGAAATTAGAAGGAAAAAAGAACAATCTTCATCTTCTGAATTTCGAAAAGATATCCATTTATCTTCTTTCCAGAGATTAAAATGTTTGAAGCATGTAACAGTCACTTACCATTAGACGCAAATTCCTTGCGCCAGATGCTGAAGTGGCTTGCAGCTCAGGATCCATAGCCCGATAACCTTGTATTAACCGGGTGTACATAGTTGGAACCTTCATTTAAAAATTATCTAGATCAAAATGATGTCACCGAAAACATGTTTTACAATCATAGAAATTACAGTTCATTATAAATAGTATGCACATAAGACTGGATCTTGAATACAAAAACTGTGAATATTAAGTTTTTAAGAACAACAAAGAACACCATCATATGGCCTATAAATGCTGTTTTCGTATGATTATATATCAGACAAAGATAATTTATTTTCAGCCAGACTTGGACCATATACAAAAAACCAAGTTCTCGTGAGAATGAACCATATCACAGAACTGTTCAATGGTCATAATAATCATACTTACTCCAGTGAATACAGTTATAGCACCATCAGCTTTAGATCCTTCAGTTGGATATGACTCACGCCATCTCTTCCAAATTCCACTGACACTAAACTTCGGCAAAAACTCAACCTTCAACAAGACATTAGATTCTCAGCAACAACAACAAACTATATATTTTCAAAATGGATACTATGTTGAGGCCACTTGACGAAAATTAATATTTTGTTTTCTTATTGTATTTACTATGTAAGTAGTGAAAAAGAAAAAGTAAATTACCGTGGAACCTGCGTAGAGAGGAGCCAGCAAACCATTGAAAATCCCATGGACATGTACTTCATATATGTTAAGGATTGACATCACAAACATATCTCAAATCATATCTTGAGCAAATATACAAAGATTGACATCACAAACATATCTCAAATCATATCTTGAGCAAATATACGAAATATGATAATATTTTTTTTTTCTTTCTAAATTCTAACTACAAAAGTATTGAATAATGCATATAAAAAAACTTTAATGGATATGATGTAGTGGTAGACAGTGCAAAAACTGATCAGCAGATGTGTACCCCCATGCTTTTGTCAAGATTTGGACCTAAAATCAAGAAAAATTATAAAAAACAAAATTAGTGAAAAAGAATAACAAGTATTAAAGTGCATTATGATTAAAATTAAGTTACAAACAGAAGTATTTGTGTCGTTTGATTATTAACATAACAAAGTAACTTACAAAATTATAGAACTAGCTTTTTCAGAAAGAATTTTTTATCTTAGTACTGAAATTGTCAATTTGAGGTAGCATTAAAAGCAACTAGAAATAAATCATAAATCATACCTGAGCAAGGATGCTTCTGTGTGTATGAACAACTCCCTTAGGTTTACCTGTTGTCCCGCTAGTATACAAAATCAGTGCCGGATCTTCACCTGAGCCAAATGATACGAAAAACAAAAGACAAGAAAAAACTTTCAGAAAATTTCTACCAATATAGTATTCTACTTTGTCCATTTTTAGAAGCTGAAAATGTGATATTCTTACTTGATCTTTCAATGTTTTCTGGGAAAATTCTGTCTGCATCAATTTCCCCATTTTGTGAATGTCCATTTCTGCTCTTCTCTGAGGAATTATTAGGAACGGGCGGAATATGGAAAAATTGAGATGAGGTTTTCTTGGCAATGCTTTGCATTAGTTCACTATGATCTTCCGTACTCAGTATTGCAGACACATCCTATAATCAATTTTTTATTAAGATTCAATCCAAAAAGCATAATTAAAGCATAAAGGAAATGTAGCATAAATAAATAGTCCAACTAATTAGTTGGCAACATATAGCCAACTTTTTTTTTCCCTTAGGTAAGGTTTATTTTGAAGCATATTTTCAGCATATATACTTTTCACAAAGGAAAAAATCGACAGATAAATCAGCTATTTGAAAATTTCAGATAAAAGGTACCAAGATAATGTCAATGGAAAATTAGTGGAGTCCTGAATTGTTAATGTTCAAAAGCTAAACGTTATACAAACAAAAGAAAGGAGATGCTATATAAGATAAGTGAGTGTTTGCAAAGCATACCGAATTATTCATCACATAGAGGAGCTCTACTTCTGGATAGCTGAGTGCAAGTGGAACAGCAACACCTCCACTAAACCAAGTCGCAAGTACTCCAGCAACAAATTCGGCAGACGGTTTCGCTACTATTCCTATTCGAGCTCCACCAAGATTTCCCTGGATTTCAACGCCATAAAGAATTGACTAAAGGATTCTTTTGTACATAAGCAAGAATATAGTACAACACTCACATAGCTACAAATGCCCAGCAATAGAGTAAGCATTCAATTACTCTTAAAGTTTTAGCAGAGTGATAAGAACAGAATAACTTTATATAAATGTGGGTTTCATTCATGCTATTTCCATGATAAAAGATAAAAATAATCAAAATGTTTTCAAATAAGCTATCCTAGAGAACTTATGAAAATAAGCTGAAAAACAGCTTATAGACATGTCCTAAGCTGTTTCCACAAACAGTCTCACAGGTGCTTATGTTGGTAGATAAGCTCCTATAAGTAAATCCAAACAAGCCCAAAGTCTATAGGAACTTCCATAAAGCATATTGATCAAATGATAACAAATAGCGTACGTGATTTCATCTGACAAAGGGAATAGTAAAGGAATGTTAAGATGTAACTGACTACCTTCACATCATTTCCACACAAAAGATTAGATATCTTTTGTGCCGACGAGATGAGCTGCTTGTAGCTATAACTCTGCTGATCAGCTCTGATAGCAACACTGCCATGAGCTGCAGCTTCTTGCTTGGCAATTGCTTTGAAGACCTCCATAAATGTAGCGGATTGAGATTGAGATGCTATATAAAAGGAACAAACGATCAAATAACCTTACACATGAATTCATTAGATACAATACAAAACAATGTATGCATTATAAAGCCTGAACAAGAAGGTATCTATTTGGTATTTTACTCAAGGGACTACTACTCAATAAACTGATAACTGCTCAAAACCAAGACGACCCTTCTAGAAGAAATCACTGCAGAGACATTTATTTAGTTAATATTCAACCCAATGGAACCAATTGACCTTTGTACCCTCTTAATCGTCCTAGGCTCTGAAATGTTGAAACTTAAGGTGCATAAAACAATAGCCAGAGCACTAATTATCAATGTTGCATGTACAAATAAGTGTTCCAAAGAACTCAGCTTTGAACGATAAGCACTACGTTGGGAGTTCATGTCGGTTTTGAACCCCAAATCTGTTAAGGACAAGCTAGATAACGATAAAAATGAGAATTTTTCATCAACCATTAGAAGAAAGGAACCCCCTAAGTAAATTCCAATTCAGCTTCTGAAATTGCATCACATTATTAGTCTTGTCCCAAAATAAGAGAAATTACAAAATCACAGTCCCAAAATCTACAAACTGTCTGTCATCTTAATCCACATCAACACTAACAAGATTAATTTAACATTCATAATTAAAATTTCAATAACAAATTTGATATTAAATATTCAATTTCATGGGCTAATTTGAAAAGTACACTAACATATGGTATCATCTGAACTAAAATGACCCACAATTTCCAATTCCCATGACCTTTTTTTTTTTTTAAATATCTTTAATTTTCTCAGCCTTACAATTTCATACACCATTTTGGACTTTACTCCAAAACATAGCTGCCATTATTGATTGTGCATGAGATAGTTGACACCTCTCTAACACCTGACACTTGTGATTAAAGACATGATCGGTATCTAACACCATATTGACGTGTGTGATTTCATTCAATTATGTCATTTTCTAAATTAAATCAAATTCAACATCAAGATAAAAAAAAATTCACCACCCCAACAAAACATTTAAGCAAAAATCACTGACCCTAGTAAAAAAATCCATTTTTTTTAATAAAACAAAACAGGACAAGGCACGTACAGACTACAGACACAGACACAGAAGACATGCAGACTGAAACAACAAAAGTACAAAACGAAATTTCCATTCTAAGTAACAAAAACAAGAGAGAGAAAGAAAGAGAAAGCTTACTTGAGCAAGATGATGAACGAAATTGAGATGAAGAGAAGATGGGGGTGTAAGAAGAAAAATGGTGGTTCTGAGAGAATTTATGAGGATGATGGAAGGGAGGTAGAAGAGGGAATTGTTTGTTGAGAGTTTTAAATGAAGAACTCATTTAGGTGACTCTGACTGCCAAATTTATGATGATGAATTGATTATGGTAACAATAAAAAACTGCAATTTGCGGTGAAGTAGGTGGAAAAAATTTCTTGTGAAACAACACCAACAACGTTAAGCGTTTGAGTTTGTGTATGTATGTATGTATGTGTTTTTCACACGTTGGTTGGTTGGTTTTTCCTAACTAATGGAAACTAAAGAAGAGTTTGTTAGATGTCACAACAGTTAGTATTGGATTCAACGTCGTACGACACTATACGCAATTGCTCTTTTTTGTCTACATGCCATGTCATTCCATGCCATGCAATTTGCACCACTAATTATTATGTCTTGTCTTGTTGCATTGCACCACTTTTTTTAATTTATGTATGTACAACTTATTAGAGGAAAGATTTTCTTCTTTCTTAGTCAAATCACAAAGATCACATTATTGAAAGCTATGATTTTAGCCATAATTATTTTAAATTATAATATTAGTGATTGTCAATTGTCCAAAACATTTTACATACATACATATATAGTGGAATCCATAATTCTTTGAAAATTATTAAGATATCATTGGTAGATGATATCCCTATGTAAAAATATTAAGATATTAGTGACTAGAATTCACCTTTTCAAGTGAAATAAGTGGGATGTCCGGGGTTCGAACCCTGACCCCTTCATATAATAATGCATGTCATTGTCAACTGAGTTATGCTCACGGGGACTTTTGATTTTGGGCAATCCAACTTTTTTTTTGTTAAATAGTTTAGTAGTTAGAAATTATAAGATGAATAAATGGTGTATTCATGGGCGGATCTCTTTGGAGACCCCCTAGGTGCCACTGCACCCCCAGTTATTATATAAATATCATATTATACATGATATTTCAACTAATACGTTGTCGTTGTAGCGGTTATGTGGTCCCCAAATGTATTAAAGGTTGCGCGTTCGATCGTTTGGCACCCTCCTATTTATAATTCTTAACGTATTTTTTCTTATTTTATTAAAAAAAGGTCCTGGTGGGATTTGAACTAGCATCCTCATGCCATCAAACAAGCAATATTACCACCACAATAGTATACAGTGTTGCAAATTTTTTGAAACTGTTTAATATGTATTCTTCAAATATTTGGCACCCCCGAAAAAAAAACTCAAGATCCGCCATTGAGTGTATTTCGTGTTCGAATCATGACCCCTACATATATTATGTAATGTCCCTACAAACTACCAACTGAGCTAAGTTTACGGGGACAATCCAACTTGTTTTTTATTATACAAAAGTAAGAAAAAACAAAATTAATTTTTATATATAAATGAAATAAAATATTTTTTATATATTCAATTAAATCATACGAATAAATATTTATAGAGATATTTTATAAACTAACTTAAAAAAAAATAGCATCATGCAATATGTAAAACATTTTTTTTCTTAGTTTATACAAATTAAATTCTAGAACAAATGTGTCAAAAGAAAAAGCTACAAAGAACAAATCAACTTTTTCCCCTAACTATCTCTCTCCTCTCAGCAATCTAATTCTACGGCTACTAATCATCCAAGGAGGACAAGTTGTGTTTCCCCACTCTCCACTCGCCTTTCCTCTAAGTACAACAACAACAAAAAAGACAAAACATTGTTCAAACAACAATGGTATTTGAAATCCATTACTCCTATGTCCCTTCTTTATTTTTCAACTAATTTAACGGTTAAAATTTTATCTTGATAATCCTTATTTCAAACCTCGAATTTGCGTATTCTAATGTGTTGTTCCTATCAAACTATATTAACAAGGACTATTTTGTCCCTTTTTATAAGCCTCAATTTTGACATTTTTCACATGTATTAAAAAAGTTTACATCTCTCTTTTAGTCCCTTAACTATTATTTATGTATCACTTTAAACTCATAATTAATTTTTGGTCCGTTTCACTCCCTTAATTAATTTTTAATTTGGTCATTACTGTCAAAGGGGTTAACCTCAAATATCTAAGATGGACCAACATTGTATGTGGTCCACCAAAAACCTCATTAACTTTTTTAATCTTAAATGTTCGATCTATTTGTCATAAAATAAACCATTGGCTCTTGGTGGTCTATGGTATGTAAAAATGCACTATCACCACCTAATTTTTTTCCATATCGTTAGCTTCACCATTTCTCTTATTCTTCGTATCAATCATACCTTCAACATAAAAACTCAGCAAGAAAAAAAAAAGTTCCCACTAGAACCGCCACTCCTCTCCTTCGACGACGCCACCACCTACACTCGTCTTCCTCTCAATGAAGATTTATCATCATCAATAACCATTCTCACCTTCTACCTCTGAAATCAAACTCTCTGAATCAACTCCAAATCACTGATTTCTTTAATTCAATTAAACTCTCTGACGCAACCACCTACAATCAATTAAATTTGAAGAAAACTATCTTTGTGTATTCATCTTCTCTTCGTCATATCCAATTTTGAGAAAACTCTGTTTGCACCATCATCGATTTTCCTCTCTTTAATTTCTCTATACCCTCAACAAATCCATTTTCAATCTCTTCGTTCATACCCTAAACAATTTTCTCTTTCGTCTCTTCAATTCCATCTCCGGATTTAATTGAGTTTTTCATGGTTTTTTAATCAGTTTTAATTGAGTTCAATTTGGTCCCTTAACTTTAAAATCGATCGATTTGATTCCTTAAACATAAAGCTTTAAAATATGACATACAATACATCAACAACACTAAAACTTTATTGAAACATAGTGTTCCAATCCGGCTAGGCATTTTATACTAGATATTATAATATGGACGATATTAATGAAAAACCAAATTAGACCAGGTTTGATTCGGTTTTGTGATCGATTATGAAAATAATCAACCCAAATACTACGACTTTGTTCAAATTACTGTTTGGTTCGATTTTGCCTTAACACCCTAATTTTTCTTTTGCTAATACGATAATCATATAGAATAAAGAGAAAAATATATAACAAATAACTTAGATACAATTACAAGCCACTATTAGTGCTCACTTGATGGAATAAAATCATTTAATAATTAAAAACAAAATATGACTTTCTCCATAACAAAGTATAAGCAAAAATGAATTAAAAGAAAATTGTTGTAGTTTGTTCAATTTTTTTAAAAAAACATCAATTTTGTTTGACACGTTTTTAATTATATTTTGTTACATGAAGAGTATCACCCAGTGATCGTTATACTTGCAAAATAAGAATTATTCTTTGCTTGTGTAGATAGATCTAGAAAGTTTGAGAAATTAGGTCTTATTAGAAGAATGAGGAACTTGTTTCTGACAATAACATTTGTTTCACCGTCATGATAGACAAAGACCTTTGTAAAATATTAGTTTCACCGTTATGATAGCCATAAACCTTTGTAAAAGATTAACATGTTGATGACCAGGTTTTCCCCCGATCAAAAAGTAGCGTGGGTATTTTCATGACTAGGGAAAATGAATTTTGTTGGGTATAGTGAGAAAATATTGGAAGAATGAAGATATGATGGTGGGGAAGCAATGGTTCAAGTCTTTCTTATTTATAGGCAAGAGTGCATTAATTTTTCACGAGAAAAGTTCACCGTCTTCATTAATTTTGGTCAATTTTGTTGAATACTTAGTAATAATAAAATCGTAATTTAAAAGGGATTTATAAAGTCAAATGTACCTAATCTAAAACTGAGACAAATGTTTTTTGACTCTTTGAATCTCTTTTAATTATATTTTTTCCGTCTCTTTTTATAAATACTTATGGCTTTTTCCACGTATACTAAAAAAAGTGATAAGTGAATTTGACGTGTCTGTATTATGTATAAATATTTCTAAATACCCTTTCTATGAATGATTTATCAAGTGTACTAGTTCGTCAAGAAGTAGTAAAATTTATAAAGTTTGTATCCGTAATTATTGTGTAATATCAACTTAACTACTATGACTATAATTATGATATGTACAGGGGGTTGCACTTGGAAATTCGCTTGGTTGAATTAACTTAGAGAGAGAGAGAGAGAGAGAGAGAGAGAGAGAGAGAGAGAGAGAGAGAGAGATAAAAGTGACTTGATCATGTCATATTCCTTTCTCTGAACTGTTTGGGTAACTACGAACTATGAATACAGCTTGAACTGATTACTCGATTTTAAGATATTTGAACAAAATAGTCAGGTCAATGTCTTGGTCACCGACACTTTTCAATTATTACTACTCCATAATGTCTTAGGCTAGCCTATAACCCTTAAAGGTTTAATAATAATTGAACAATTAAACTAGGTCAAGCCTCAAAGTTAAGGTTGGTATTCATTAAGACCTAGATCAACTTACAAACATTCGTAAACTCATAAAAAAAAACCTTAAATATAAATTTAACCGAATAAAATATCAAAGTAATCAACTACAGTCATAGGATAATTTAAAGATACATGATCAAACAATTACATGGAAGCTCCTCTTTTGCGACATAACCTAGAGAAAATTAGCTACTCGTGATTCCTAAATATAAACTAATGAATATGAATAAGAATGCATTAGTAAAGGATCATCGCTTGATGATTCCTTGGATTTCGAATGGCCTCGGTTGCACCTAATATGCCAAAATCACGTTTCTACCTTCGTCTGCTTGTCAAAAGGCATTTTCCATTGACCTAGTTGCTTGCCTTATATAGGTGTGTGTTTTTGTGAAAATTAGAGAAAGTTTGCCTGCGACGCAAGCAAAATAGAATGCCAACATCTCGACTTTTCTTCACATCTTGTGACACCGAGCTCATAGGTCGCGATGCAAGATATGATTCTTTTAATTTCATTATGAATTCGGGACGTGCAACTTGTAGCATGCGTCACGAGTTATGTAGTGGCTGACTTCAACAATCTTCTTCACTCATGCCTCGATTAGTTGATTTCTTCTCACGAAAACTTCGACTATGCCTCAAGAATCACTAAGGGTAAACTTGTAAAAAAATATAGTACGGTCACAATTAAAGTTGTCTGGTTTAGGCGGATTTCCATTATTTGAAGTTCATTACGTTGTTTTTGTCTTTTCATGACTTTTGAATGAATTCTTTACAAAACTTAACTAAAATACATTCAGCTAACGGCTTCATTCTCCCACCTTTTCATCCACGGTTCCAGACCACGAAGCTGCACAGGGATAGACCTCCGGAGCGACGGCGACGGCGACGGCGACAAATGCGGCGATATGAAAAACTTGTTATCATCACTCCCATATCCAAAACTCACACCTTCATTCATCAAAAACAACCATCTTCTCGATTTCTTCGATCACCAATGCTTCACTCTTCAACAAACTCGTCAAATTCACACTCAATTAATCCTCACAACCACCCACCATTCTTCCTTCTTATCCGCCCGCCTCATGGCAACCTACTCCCGCTTCAATTCCATCTCCGAAGCTCGAAAAATCTTCACAACCACCCCATTTGAATCTCTTTCAAATCTTGTATGGAATTCTATCATTAGAGCCAATGTATCACATGGGTATTATGATCATGCTGTTAAACTTTATCATCAAATGATAAAGTTTGGATTTTTACCTGACGGGTTTACATTACCTTTTGATAATTAAGTCTTGTTCGAAAATTGGAAGTGTTGGTCTTTGTAAAATTGTTCATTTTCATGTTTTGCAGATGGGTTTTAAGAATCATGTTCATGTTGTGAATGAATTGGTGGGTATGTATGGGAAAGTTAGGAGAATGGAGGATGCGTGTAAAGTGTTTGATGGAATGGTTGTTAGAAGTGTTTTGTCGTGGAATAGGTTGGTTTCGGGTTATGCTTTTAATTTTGATTCTGTTGGTGCTTGTAGTGTTTTTAAACGGATGGAGTTGGAGGGTTTGGAGCCGAATTATGTGACATGGACTTCGCTTTTGTCGAGTCATGCTAGATGTGGACTTTATGATGAGACTATGGAGTTGTTTAAGGTGATGAGAATAAAGGGAGTTGAGATTAGTGGTGAAGCTGTAGCTGTCGTGTTGTCTGTGTGTGCTGATATGGATGGAGTTCAACGGGGGAAGGAAATTCATGGCTTTGTTATTAAAGGAGGATATGAAGATTATTTGTTTGTGAAAAACACGTTGATAGGGATTTATGGGAAGAAGTGTGAGGACCTTGGGGATGCACATAAAATATTTTCTGACATAAAGAACAAGAGTTTAGTAAGTTGGAATGCTTTGATATCGTCGTATGCTGACTCGGGATTATGTGATGAGGCCTATGAAGTATTTTTGAAGCTGGAGAAATCGAATGGTCATTCGCCGGTGAGACCCAATGTAATAAGTTGGACTGCTGTGATTAGTGGTTTTGCTTCTAAAGGGTGTTTTGAGAAGTCGTTGGAAATGTTTAGACGAATGCAGCTAGCAAAAGTAATGGCCAATTGTGTCACTATTTCCAGTGTTTTATCTGTTTGTGCAGAGTTAGCAGCATTGAACTTAGGTAGGGAGCTGCATGCTTATGCCTTTAGGAATCTCAAGGATGACAATATTTTGGCAGGGAATGGTCTTATTAACATGTATATGAAGTGTGGGGTTTTCAAGGAAGCACATTTAGTATTTGATAATATTAAAGGTAGAGATTTAATTTCATGGAATTCATTAATTGGGGGCTATGGAATGCATGGGCTTGGTGAGAATGCTTTAAGAACTTTTGATGAGATGATTAAAGCCGGAGTGAGGCCAGATAAAATCACATTTGTTGCTGTTTTATCTGCATGTAGTCATTCTGGATTTGTTCCTGCGGGTCGCAATCTTTTTGATCGGATGGTCACGGAGTTTAGTATTGAGCCTACTGTAGAGCACTATGCGTGCATGGTTGATATCCTTGGTCGCACTGGGCTTTTGCAAGAAGCAAATAATATTGTGAGAAACATGCCAATTGAACCAAATGAGTGTGTTTGGGGAGCTCTTTTAAACTCATGTAGAATGCACAGAGATACATATCTTATAGAAGAAATAGAATCATGAATTCTAGCCCTTAAGTCAGAAATAACTGGGAGCTTCATGCTGCTGTCCAATATTTATGCTGCAAACGGAAAACGGGAGGATTCTGCCAGGGTCAGGGCCTCAGCAAAGGAAAAAGGTTTAAAAAAAATACCTGGTCAGAGTTGGATTGAGGTGAGAAAAAAGATATTCACATTCTCATCAGGGAATGTAGTCCATTTGGAACAATGTGAAATTTGTGCGATCCTTGATGAATTGGCACTTCAAATGGCAAGTGTAAATTATAATATCAATAGTTTTTTTGATCAACAATGTAATTGTGACGAATCAGAGCTCTTACTTGTTGCAAACTGAGAGGGGCTATATTTTTTTTGTGTCATGCCTTTCTCTTCCAGCGACAATACTCGAGAATTTTGAATGCTTTAGTATAAGATTAGTTAGGAAAATAGCAATTCATTTACTTGTTTTACACATTATTTTGATTTTGACACATAGTTCAACAGGTTTGGTACAACTTCTAACCAAAGGGTTTCACTTCTACGTGTACACATTGTAGCAATGTTTCACCGGTTACATTTAATATATGCATAGTACCTACAAATGTAGTGAAATTCAGTTTTAGTCCTTGTTTTATACTGCTATATTCATCAAGTGATTTAAGCTGGATGTAAAGTGTATGAAATAGTTTATGATTAAGGAGTCTAGGTTTCCAAGTGACTCCATTCTCATGCTCACAGTCACAGGTAATACTATCACCTTTCTCATACTTTATATACATGATAGTTATTTATACTTGACGTTTAATGCCCATATATATATATGTGTGTGTGTGTGTGTGTGTGTGTGTGTGTGTGATGAAATGCCTGGGTGTTTGTCTTCAAAATACTATGTGGTGAAGGATCTGAGTCATTTGAAATGATATTAGCATTACTATACATTATCTATTATGCAATGTAAGATATCTTCATTGAGTTCATTCTATACATGAATACTCAGAACCTACCTGCAGCTGATAAGGAACAAATTTTTCATTATGCAATGTAAGATATCTTCATGAATACTCAGAACCAACCTTCAACTTGGTTATTGAGGTAGCGTTTGGCCCGGCTTATTTCTGACTTTTCTACACAATAAAAGGAGAAGTTGGGCCAAACACATTTCTTGAGAAGCACTTAATATAAAAAGTTGCTTATTTTTCTAGTGTAAAATACACAAA